>Ga0209353_10000893_pt1 | contig 17456 bp, 45 predicted proteins | sample LauGreSpBDMM15SD_2_FD_187561 | JGI IMG/M metagenome (GOLD analysis project Ga0209353, IMG submission 187561) | Freshwater lake microbial communities from Lake Michigan, USA - Sp13.BD.MM15.SD (SPAdes) (version 2) | ecosystem: Environmental > Aquatic > Freshwater > Lake | place: Lake Michigan...
AGTAAGAAATGCTTTTGATAAAGTAAATGATAACTTTGCAGAAGTATATAATTTAGCTTCTAATGGTTTATATGCACAAACTGCTTTGAGTACGCCAATAGTTTACGCAAGTGGCGAAGCATCAATAATAGGAAATGGAGTAGGTTCTTTAGTTGTGCCATCAAATACCTTTAAAGTTGGTGATTCTTTTGTAGTTAAAATGTGCGGAACTTTAACGTGTGTTAATAATGAGATTCTACATATACATATTAAATCAAACGGTGTAACTATTATAGATGCTTTGCAATATACATTAGCTGCTACGACTGCTAAATATTGGGATTTAATATTAGATTTCACTATTACTAAAATAGGTGGTGCAACTGTTGCTGAATTATTTGCAAATGGTATATTTACTTATAATAAAAACGCTTCAAATGCTATTGAAGGAACACATTTTGGGCAAGTTAGTAATACAGTATTTAATACAACTATTCAAAATACATTAACAATAACAGCACAATGGATTACTAATAATGCTGCGAATACAATACGTTCACAAAATTTTACATTAACTAAAGTTTATTAATTATGGCAAATAATATAGGTTGGGGACAAGGTGCTGTAAATAACGTTATTGGTTGGGGTCAAGGTGCTATTAACAATATAATTGGTTGGGGTTCTGTTTATTTAAACAGCTATTACAACGAAACAGATATAGTAGGTTCGCCTGTTCCAACTATAATAATTAATTTTAAAACAAGAGTTATTGCTGATAGCGGATTATTTGAAGCAGAAACTTGTTTAAATACAACATTAACTAATTTAAATAAAATATGAGTTTATTAGATAAGGCGTCGTTAATTGTTACGCCAAATTCGTATAAAGCAAGCAAGTTATATTCAGTTATTCCATCAAGTGGTGCAGGTGATATGGACGTAGTTCGTGCTACAACAGCTACAAGAGTTAACGCAAGTGGTTTAATTGAAAGTGTAGGGTTAAACATACCTCGTATTGATTACACAAACGGAAGTTGTCCGAGTTTATTGGTAGAGCCACAGAGAACAAATTTAGCTTTATATTCAGAGCAATTTGATAATGCTATTTGGGTTAAGCAATTATCTACAATTTCAGCAAATGCAACTACTTCTCCAAGTGGAATAGTTAATGCAGATAAATATATACCTACTAATGCAAATGGTTTTCATCCTGTTAATCAATCAATATCAGTAACAAATGGAGCAAGTTATTCGTTTTCAATTTATGCAAAAGCAGCAGGTTACAATTTTTTATTAATAAACACTTCGGCAGGCTCGGCTTCAGGTAATGTAGGGCCTTTATTTGACCTTTCAAATGGAACTTTAATAGGTAGTTTGGGTGGAAATAATTATAATGCTAAAATAAAAGCTGTAGGTGATAATTGGTATAGAATAGATTTTAGTTATATTACAAGTGGAATTCTTACATTAGTAGATATTAATGCATTTCCAACTTCAGCTATTGCTTCATACGCAGGTAATGGAACTTCAGGAGTTTATTTATGGGGCGCACAATTAGAGTTAGGTGCTTACGCAACTTCATACATTCCAACAGTAGCTTCAACAGTAACACGTAACGCTGATGTTATTTCTAAAACAGGAATAAGTAGTTTAATAGGGCAAACAGAGGGAACTTTGTTTTGTGATGTAAATTTAAATTCAAGAGCAAATTTTACATATTTTGCAATAGCACCAAATATAGTTTCAACTTCTACTTATATTGGTATTTTTGTTACAAGTTCAATAATTGGTTTTGAAATTATTATAAGCGGCGTTGTACAAGTAGGAATAAATTTTTCAAATTCAAGCACAGGTAGATTTAAAATTGCAGCAGCTTATAAAAATAATGATTTTGCATTTTATATTAATGGAAATTTAATTGGAATTGATACACTTGGAAATATTCCTGCTTGTTCTGACTTAGGTTTAAATGCTTTTTCTCAAGCGCAAACATTAAATTATAATTCAGTGCAGCTTTACAAAACACGTTTAACAAACACTGAACTACAGTCATTAACAACATTATAATGGAAATTTACAAACTTAATTATACAGACAAAGAAACTGCAATTGCTGATTTATTAGCTAAAGGAGTTTACATAGAAACAACATTTGATGGTATTACTTCATTGAGTTACGGGCAAGGCATTCAAGCAGTTGTTGAAATTGGTAAAATTGTTTTAACAAATGCAACATATGATGCTGATTTTAAAGTAATAACAGAAGCTGTTTACGCTGATGGATATGCTTTTGATGTAATGAGTGATACTGAAATAGTTTTTGAAAATGAAATATTCCCAAACAATCCTGTACATAGTTTTGCGGGTTGTGTTGAAGTAGCAGATGGATATATACCAAATGATTTAATAATTGGTTTAAAAATTGAAAATAGAAAAAAATAATTTTTGAATGAGTAAAGAGCAATTAGATATAATATTAAGTAAATGGATTTCTCGCAAGTTACTTGTTTTTATGGTAGCTTGTGGTGGTTTATTTAGCGGTCAATTAACCTCAAGTGATTGGGTTGTTATTGCAACGGCTTACATAGGAATTGAGGGAATTACGAACATAGTTGAACGATTAAGAAAATGAAACAATACATTTTAGATTTAAAATTATCATTATTTACAGGAACTTATTTTTTAATATCTTTTACTGATGTAGATGCTGCAATGAAAATATTGGCTTTTATAGCTGCTACAGGATATACATTAAGACGTTGGTATTTATTAGAAAAAAACAATAAAGATGAAGCTAAATAATGCTGGATATTTACTTATTACAGAATTTGAAGGATATAGTGCAAAGCCTTATTTATGTAGTGCAAAAGTACCGACAATAGGATATGGTAACACATATTATTCTGATGGCAAACGTGTAACTTTATTAGACAAAGAAATAAACAAACAACAAGCGTTTGAAATGTTTAAAGTAATTGCTGATAGATTTGCATCTAAAGTTTCTAATTTAGTTAAAACACCTTTAAATCAAAATCAATTTAATTCTTGTGTATCCTTAGCTTATAATATTGGAATGGCTAATTTTATGAATAGTACACTTTTAAAATTAGTTAATAAAAATCATAATGATATTTTAATTGGATTAGAATTTAAAAGATGGAATAAAGTAAATAAAAAAGTAGTTGCAGGTTTAACAAGAAGAAGAAATTATGAAGCAGATATTTATTTTAGTTAGTTTATTTTTATTTGGTTGTGGTTCAAGAAAAGTAGCAATACAAGAAATTAAGAAAGATTCTTTGAAACAAATAGAAACTAAAATTGTTACAAAAGAAGAAACAAATATATCTATTAAAAATGATATTTATACTGATGAATTTACTATTACGCCTTTAGATACTTGTAAAGATATTGTAGTAAACGGTATAACGTACAAAAACGTTGTTTTAAGACACAAAAAAGTAAAAGATAATAGTTTACATATTGAAAAGAAAACAATCGTTAAGAATGAACTTAAAAAGGAATTAACTAAAACTTCAGTTAAGTCATTTAAAAAAGATATAGATAGAAAACAGAATTATTGGAATTATTTATGGTTACTTTTAATTCCAGTAGTTTATTATTTATACAAAAGATTTAGATTTTACTTATAAATTATTTCTGAAATTTTAAATATTAAACAATTATTTTCATTTAATTTTATTTTATAATCTTCTAAATGTTTTAAACTTTCAAAACTTTTTATATATTCTAAAAATTTATTTTTATTGTTTTTTATTTTAAATCTATATTTCATTTTTTAAAGTATTTTATATTTTACCTATTGCAAAACTACAAATTAAAATTTACACAAAAATAAAAACTTTTTAACAAAAATGTTAATATCTTAAAAGTACATTTGTATATGAAGAAACCAACAAGAAAAAGTTTAGTAATAAAATTAGATACAATCTTTAGTCAATACATTAGACGTAAAGATGCTATTAATGAAATAGCTGAATGTATTACTTGTGGTAAAAAAGACCATTATAAAAAGCTACAATGCGGTCACTTTCAATCACGCTCACATTACAGTACACGTTGGAATATTAATAATGTTGGAGTTCAATGTTACGGTTGCAATATATCACGTTCTGGCGAACAATATAAATTTAGTCAATATCTTGGTAATAAGTTATCAGAAGAAATGCATATTAAGTCAAAACAAATAGTTAAATTTGCAGATGTGGATTTGATTGATATGATTGAATATTATAATACTAAAATACTGGCTTTAGAAAGTAAAGAAAACTAAAGGGAGTTTGCAACTACTTTACAAGTTGGTGAAACGGGAGCGAAACAAAGTAGTCATAATTCGCAAGTTAGTAAGTCAGGTGGGAAAGGCTAACATTTTTTAAAATATTTTTTGTTTTTGTTTCTTTGTTTTAAAAGGCTACTGTAAAAGGTAGCTTTTTTTATTTGTTAAAGTTTTGTTAATGTAGTTTTATATTCAAAAAACAGTTATATATTTGCAAAAGAAATAACAATTAAAACAAACATTATGAAACAACATTTAAAAGATTTCGGATTATCATTAGCATTTATGGCTACACTTACACTAATTTATTTAACACTAACTTTTTATTTTTTATAGTATGAAAGATTTAACAGATTTCCAAAGGTTTCAAATCCAAAGTTTACAGCAAAGAGTTTGCGAACTTGAAAACATTAACAATCAATTAGCAGAATATTGCTTTGAAGCATTAACAGATGAAATTACAGCTGAATATAAAACTGTAATTAAAAAAGAAATTTATAACTTAAAATCAAATTAATATGGAAAGTGAATGTTGTGGTGCATATACTGATATGCCTGAATATGGATTATGTCCCGAATGTTTAGAACATTGCGAATTTATAGAAATAGAAGAATAACTTAAAAACAAATAAAAATGGAATTAACATTAAATCAAAAATTGTCTTTAATTCAAAAAGAATTTAAAGCAAACAAATCAAAATTTAATAGTTTTGGAAAATACAACTTTAGAAGTGCTGAAGATATATTAGAAGCATTAAAACCTTATAATGAAAAATATAAAGTAAACTTTACAATTACAGAATCAATGGTAGAATCACAATTTTTACAATTTCCAATGTTACGTTCTGTAGCATCAATAAACGATGATTTAGACACAATAACTGCTTCTGCTATAGTTGGTGTAGACTTAGAACAAAAAGGAATGCAAATGCCACAAAAGTTTGGTTCTGCAAGTTCATACGCTAAAAAGTATGCTTTAGGTAATTTATTACTAATTGATGATTCACAAGATGCTGATGCAACAAATAAGCACGAAAAGAGTACATCTAAAGAAGAATTAAAATGGTTGAATAAAAATACACCAGAATTTAATAAAGCGGTTGAATATATAAAAGGTGGTGGTTCTATTTCTGCAATAGAAGCTAAATATAAAATGACTAAAGAAGTTAAAGACGAATTGTTAAAATAAAATTATTATATTTGTAAAACTGAATAGCTGACAACAGTAAAAAAAGGTAAGCAATAAAAAATAAATAAGTTATGAGTGCATTAATTAATTTAAGTTTAAGAGTAGACAAGTTACCAAAAGAGAAATTTGTTCAAGGTAAAGATGGAGCAGTTTATTACAATTTTACAATTGGAGTAAATGATGATTCTAATCAATACGGACAAAATGTATCTGCTACAGATTCACAAACTAAAGAAGAACGTGATGCTAAAAAGCCAAAGTCTTATTTAGGAAATGGTAACGTAATTTGGACAGATGGAAACATTAAACTTGCTGATAAAAAAGCAGAAGTTACTGCAAAAGAAATAGAATCGGATTTACCGTTCTAAATTTAATAGGGGTGTAAAAGCCCCTTTTTTTAAACAAAGAAAACAATAATATGGATAAAGAAGCACAAAGGTTATTAATGCAAATGTATGAAGAAGATTGCTTTATTAATCCATTAGAAAAGATAGAACATCCAAAACCTGCAATATCATTTGGAACTAAAAGTTATGAAACAAAAGATGGTGAAGTAAGTTATCCAGTACCTTTAGGAACATACGGAAACTTTAGCTTTATACAAGCACCGCCTAAATCAAAGAAAACATTTTTTGTATCATTATTATCAGCAGTATATTTAGCTGAACATTTAGAATCATTTTGCGGTGAATTAAAAGCAAATAGAAATGACAAACATTTAGTACATTTTGATACTGAGCAAGGGAATTTTCACGCTGCAATGGTATTTAAAAGACCAATTGATATGACTGGAATTAAATCAGACAAATATCATACATTGGCTTTAAGACAATTATCATTTAAAGAGCGAATAGACTTTATAGAATATTATCTTTATGACAAATTAGAAGGTAAAAATATTGGTTTAGTAATTATTGATGGAATAGCTGATTTATGTTCTGATGTAAATAATATAGAAGAATCTAATAATGTAGTTCAAAAGTTAATGAAATGGACTAAAGAATTAAATTGTCATATAATAACTGTAATACATAGTAACTTTGGTTCAGATAAGCCTACAGGTCATTTAGGTTCGTTTTTAGAAAAGAAAACAGAAACACAAATACAATTAGAACTTAATACAGTAAACAAGGGTTTAGTTACAGTATCTTGTAAACGTAGTAGGAATACATCATTTGAAAACTTTAGCTTTAAAGTTAATAGTTTTGGATTGCCACAAGTTGAAGGTGCGTTTTATGACCCATTAAAAGATATATTTTAAATTATGCAAACAACAATTAAAACACATTTAAACGAATTACAAACTTCTGCAGCTAAAATGTTAGTATTAAATTCAGATAACAAAATGTTAATAAGTTATTTTAAAGACTTAAACGAAAAGTTGTTATATTTGAAACAGTTAATAGATATGGATTCAAAATACAACTGGATTGAAATTGAAAATTTAATGTTAAAGTTAAAAGAAATAGATACAGAATTAACGCATATTAATATTGAAGTACAAATAGCAGAAGTAACAACAGAAAAGAAATCAGCATATATAAAAAAATAACATTATGATAGTATTATTAGTATTAGTTTTAGCAGTAGTTTTTATAGTAATGAATTTTGTTGATTGTGATATATTAATTACACCAATTAAAGGCATTATGTTCGGTGCTTTATACAATGATGATGTTTATGATACAGAAACAGACCATACAATTCAAATACTAATATTATTTATATCTTTTAATTTCCTATGGACGACTACAAATGGTTAGAACAAGTTGCAAAGCATCACAAAGAATGGGTAGAAGTTATTCATAAACTTGGTGAGTACGATTATGCGGAAGACATTGTCCAAGAAAGCTACATTGCTTTAATGAAATATGCTGATGCTACAAAGCTAATTGATGTAAATGGTAATGTACGTAAAGGATATGTATTTTTTACTCTTAGAAGTCTTTATTATCAGTTTTACAACAAAAAGAAAAAGATTAATAAAGTATCTTTTGATGGTTGCTGGGAATTATTTGATGATTCAAACGTAGAAGAACATAAGGCGTATAATGATATATGTTTAATGATTGATGAAGAAATAGATAACTGGCACTGGTACGACAAAAAGTTATTTAAATTGTACCGAGATACAGATATGAGTATGCGAGATATTGCAAAAGAAACTAATATAAGTTTAATTTCAATATTCCATAGTATTAAGAATTACAAAGAAATATTAAATACAAAGTTTCAAAAAGATTATCAGGATTATATTACTAACGATTATAATAATATTTATTAATTAATAACAAAAAAATATGCAAAATTTCACAATTTATTACAAAGATTATTTAGGTAGAAATAATAAAATTAATACAACAGAAAAAACACAATTAGAAGCAGAAAATAAATTCAAAATTTTATATGCAAATTGTACAATAACAAATATTATAATTAATTAAAATTAAATTAAAATGGCAAGAGGTAGAAAAGCAAAAGGATTCGGTGATACAATAGAAGCTATCACAGAAGCAACAGGAATTAAAGCAGTAGTAGAAACATTTAGCAAAGCAACTGGAATAGATTGTGGATGCGACAAACGAAAAGAAACATTAAACAAATTATTTCCATACAATAGAAATATTAATTGTTTAACTGAATCAGATTATAATTTATTAACGGGATTTTTAGACCCTTTAAAAAACACATTAACACCAACAGAACAATTAGCAGTTTCAGATATTTATTTCAATGTATTTAATTATCGTTTACAATTAAGTTCTTGTGGTTCTTGTTGGAAAGGTAAAATTGACGAATTAAGAAAAGTTTATAACGAATATAAATTAAATGATTAACTGGAAAGAAGTTGATTTATTTAATTGGTTAAAAGAAAATGTATATCCTGATTTAGTTAAAGCTAAAAATCAAATGTCAAGGTGGGATTGTTACAGTCCCGCCACCGGACATAGATTAGAATTAAAATGCAGAAAAGCACATTATAGTACTTTATTACTTGAAAAGAAAAAGTACGATGCAATGAAGCAAGAATGTGAAAAGCATTTAGATACACCAATGTATTTTAATTCAACTCCAAAAGGTATTTATAGTTTTAATTTAAACATAATTATACCTGAATGGGAAACTAATTTTAAGAATCCTGCAACAACACATTTTTATAATACTAATAAAGTAGAAAAAGAAGTAGCATATTTAGAAATAACAAAAGCAAAACAATGGAAATAAATGTAATACAGCAAGAGTATTTAAAATCAGTAATATTAAGTCAATTATTACTTGAATCAAATGAAGCATTATTTTTTACAACACAATACAAGCAACAAATTAAACACAAAATAAACAGTTTAAATAAAGATTTAGAAGAAACAGTAAGAAAAGAATATAAAATAATTTACAATACAGACCCTGAAACAACTACTAATATTTTAAATAGTATTGAAGAAATTGTAAAGAAACTACAAACGTCATCAATAGATGAATTAGTATTTATAAATGCAGTTATAGACAAATATAAAGAAAACAAAGAATGGTTTAAAGAATATGGTGAAACTGAATTTTTAAAATTAGATTAATGATACAATTATTACACGGTGATTGTTTAGAATTAATGAAGTCAATTCCTGATAAAAGTATTGATGCAATTATTACAGACCCTCCCTATGGCACTACAGCTTGTAAATGGGATTCAGTTATACCTTTTGATTTAATGTGGTTACAACTTAACAGAATTATAAAAGATAATGGTGCTATTGTTTTGTTTGGTAGTGAGCCTTTTTCAAGTGCATTACGAATGAGTAATATTAAAAACTATAAGTATGATTGGATTTGGTATAAAAGTATGCCAAGTGGTTTGGCATTAAGTAGTTTTATGCCTATGAAATATCACGAAACAATAAGTATATTTGTAAACAAATCAAAGCCAACATTTAATAAAATATTATCAAATAGAAATGAAAGTGCTTTAAGTAGAGCTAAATATAAAATGCAAGCTTCTTGCGAAAATTCTAACCATATTAAACTTAAAAATCAAAAACCTAAACAATACAATCCAACTAAAGTAAATCCTAAATCAATATTAGAATTTAAAAGTGTACCCAACTATCCAAAAGGTAGTAAATTACACCCAACACAAAAACCTGTAGCATTAATAGAATATTTAATTAAAACATATACAAACGAAAACGAAAATGTTTTAGATTTTACAATGGGTTCAGGAACTACAGGAGTAGCTTGTAAGAATTTAAACAGAAACTTTATAGGTATTGAAATGGATGATAAATATTTTAGTATTGCAGAAAATAGAATTAGTAATCACGTAGTAATTAAAGAATTATTTTAATGGCTAAAAAACAAGAACAAACATATTCACCTACAGCTGATGAAATACAATGTAGTTATATATGTCATAAAAACGATTTAGCATACGTTATTCAACCAATACAATATACAAAGAAATATAAAGTTATAAAGTTTAAAATATCAAATAGACTTGAATTATATAGTTATAAAGAAAACAATATTGATGTTGAATTTACGGAATACGATGCTTTAAAAAAAACAATGGAACTTTATACACAACACTCAAAAAGATTTAACAAATGAAAATTAGCGAATTACCAAAAAAGATTAGAAAAAAAGCATTGAAGTATCAAAAGAAATGTGGAGAGGATTTACAAACAAATTTATTAGTAGACGCTTTTCCTTGGCGTAAAACAAAAGAGGGATTTGTTTATTGGAATGATTTAGATGACCAAGAAGCACCAAAAAAAGAAATAAAAGATACAATAGTAGAATCAGTAATAGAACAATTTAAACAACGTTCTGAAGTAGGAATAAAGAAATATGGTGTAACACTTGACAGAGAAGATTTAGACCGCTTACAATGGCTACAACACGCACAAGAAGAAGCGATGGATTTAATTTTGTATTTAGAAAAACTAAAACAATATGAAAGTAAATAAAAAAGAAATTATAATTAGATTGTTAAATCAACTTTACGATGTAATAGATTATAATTTAGAATTACAAAATACAATAGAAGAACTTGAAAAGAAAATTGAACAGTTAAGAAAAACATATTATGAAAAGTAAACAATCAGCATTACAAAGAATAAATAGAATTATAGATTTTAACTGGAAACGTGGAAACAATAAAGAATCAGTTAATGAAGTATACAGAAAAATAATTAATCAAAAGCTATCTAATAAAAGGTAGCTTTTTTTATTTTGTTAAATATTTGTTAATTTTTAATAAAAAGTTTTTTAATGTAAATAACTTGTTTATATTTGTATAACAATTTAAAACAAACATTATGACAAAGCAAGAAATTATTGAAACATTAAGTAACTGTATTAGTTTAGTTGAATTATCAGAAAATGTTTATGTAAGAAATAAACTTACACAAGTAGCAGAAGCATTAATAAAAGAATGGAATGAAAGTGATGCTTATAATGAAGTAGTAAAACAAGTATTAAATTACGATGAAACAATGTCAAATTTAGATAACATAACAATAAGATAATGAAAACAGCTATGCAAGAATTATTTAGCCAATTAGAGATAGAGCATCCTAATTTATTTAACACAAATACTTTAGAAGGTAGAAAGTTTATAAATGATTATTATAAGTTTTTTGAACTTGAAGAATTACATATTATTAATAGTTACAATAGTGGTTGTGTTGATACATTAAAAGATGAAATGAAATTAGGTGAACAATATTATAACGAAAAATTTAAATTAGAAATATGAATGAATTAGCATTAATAAAAATACAAAGCAAAGTAATTGGATTGGATAGAGAATTACATCAAGCAGTTAATGATTTAATAAGCGGTAAAAGTCTTATAAGTGATGAACATTTAACTATAATAATTAACAGTACAGAACGTGAATTAAGGGTTTACAATCATATTTTAAAGTTAATAATTAACAATCAAGAAGTAAACTAATGATAGTATTATTTGATGCAGATAGTTTGATATTTTCAAGCTGCTACAAGAAACGTGAAACAATAGAAGATGATGGATTTCATCATAACATAGAAGATTCAATAGCTAAATTTGATGAAGTGTTTATGTCTATTATAAATCACTTGGAAGATTTCTACGAAATAAATGAAGTTAAAACATTTTCAGGAAGTAAAGGAAACTTTAGAAAGTATATTTCACCAAAGTATAAAGCAAATAGAGATTATAATAATTTACCCCCATTGTTAAATGAAATGCATACATTTGTAAAAGAACAATATAATTCTATTTGGGGGTACGGATGTGAAACAGATGATGTAGTTGCTAAATACTGGTTTGAATTATCAAATACAATAGGCAGAGACAATGTAATAATAGTTTCAATAGATAAAGATTATAAACAATTTCCTTGTTTAATGTATAACTATCACGCAAAGCATAAAGTAATTTATGATATATCTGAAGAAGAAGCATTGTATAATTTCTATGAACAAATGATAATAGGTGATACTGCGGACAATGTGAACTACTGCAAAGGATATGGTAAAAAGTATGCAGAAAAGTATTTAGCAGAATGCAAAACTAAATATGAATATACTAAAAAGATTTATGAATTATTTAAAACAATACACAAAGGAAAAGCACGACAAAGATATATTGAATGTTGGAACTTATTAAAACTAAAAACAGAATGAAAGTAACAGATAAAATAACAATAACAAACGAATGTAATATGTTATTGATGGCAAGGTATCCTGATAACTATTTTGATTTAGCTATTGTAGACCCGCCTTATGGAATTGGAGTTAGTAATAATAAAAAAATGACTTCTAACTCTAAAAAAGAATACTCAATTAAAAATTGGGATAATGAAATTCCAACAAAAGAATATTTTAATGAATTAAAAAGAGTATCTAAAAATCAAATTATTTGGGGAGTAAATTATTTTGATGGTTTTGGTTTAAATGGTGGTAGAATTATTTGGAATAAATTAGGAAAAGATATAGGTAGAAGGAATCCTATGCCAAATTTAAGTGATTGTGAAATAGCTTATTGTAGTATGAGAACAAATATAAAAATGTTTTCATATACTCAAATAGGAAATGTTTATGGAAATGATTATCAAATAGATTGGAATCAAAATAGAATACACCCAACACAAAAACCCGTAGCACTTTACAAATGGATATTAGATAAATACGCTAAAGAAAACGATAAAATCCTTGACACGCATTTAGGTTCAGGCTCAATAGCAATAGCCTGCCACGATTATAAATATGAACTAACAGCTTGTGAATTAGATAAAGAATACTATGACAAAGCAATACAAAGAATAACAAATCACACTAACCAACAAAAACTATTCTAATGGAATATTGTAATGATTTTAAATATGATTTAAAAGTAGGTCAAGTAGGTGAACAACTATTAGATGATATATTATGTTTTAGAACAATAGAAGTAAAACGTGATAGCTGGATTTATAAAAGCGGTAACATAGCAATAGAATACGAAAGCAGAAATAAACCATCAGGAATAGCAAAATCACAAGCAGACTATTGGGCTATAATATTTTCAGGTGATTACAAAGATGAAATAATTCTAATAATAAAAGAAAACAGATTAAAAGAAATCTGTAGAGAATACTACAAGAAAGGAAACATAAAAACAATGGGTGATAATAACACCTCAAAAGCAATATTAATTCCAATAACAGAAATACTAAAATGGAAATAACAGAAAGATTAAAAGAAATAATACTAAAAGAAACAGGCGAAGATATAAACATAAAAACAAGAAAGAAAAATACAGTTGAAATAAGAAGTTTATATTGCACAATACTAAAACAATTAAAGCCACATAAAACATTACAATCAATAGGAGAAACAATAGATTTAAACCACGCTACAATCATACACGCATTAAAAATGTATGAAGTATACAGTAAAGATAATAAAGACTTAAAAGCAATTAAAGATACTATTTTAAGCCACTTTATAGAAGTAGACAAACAAATAGAAGAATTAACAGAAACAGAAGCATTACAGCAACAAATAAACACATTAAGATTTAACAACAACGAATTAAAAAACGAACTAAAGAAACAACAACAAACAAAAAAATATAACTATGAAATAATAGAAAACTTAAATAACCTTTTAGAAGAAACAAACGGAACAATGCAATATGAAATAATAAACGATAGACTACAAGCATTTTATAAAATGAATAAAAACATAAAACTATGAGAAAAGAAACAGAAACATTTATAACTGCAGTAATAGTAGCATTTATAATTATAGTAACAATAATGAGTTTAATAACATCAATAATAATATTATGACAGCAAAAGAAAGAGCAAAGATACTATATGACAAATATTCAATAGAATACAATAGAGCATTAGTATCAGGAACAATGCAACAAACAGAACACTGGAAAGAAGTATCAAAAGAATTAAGTAAACTATATAAACAATAAGATGCCAGATATAACAATGTGTAGTGGTAACAACTGCGAACTAAGTTCAACTTGTTACAGATATAAAGCAGAACCAAGTAAATATAGACAATCGTATTTTTGTAAACCACCTAACGATGGATTAGAATGTGAGTACTATTGGGAAATAAAAACAAAATGTTATTGCGGTCATACAAATTATTGTGATTGTATTCCTAAAACAGATGAAGAATGAAACCAATTCATAAATTTAATAATGGCAGAGGTGCTATGCTTTGCAATATATGTAGAACTATTATATCTACAGGTCCTGCAACAAAGGATTTGTATTGTGAAAAATGTAAACCTAAACAAGAAACAAAATGAAAGCAATATTAGAATTTAATCTACCTGAAGATAATTTAGAATATCTTGCAACAGTCAAAGCATTAGATATGGCGAACTTTATTTTTGAATTGGTATATAACACAAAAAAAGGTTTAATCAATCAACTAAACGATTCTATTACATCACAGTTTCAACAAGATGGTATAGAAATAGTCTTTGATAAAATATACGAACTATTACAACATCATAATATAGAAATTGATGAACTGATATAAACAATAAACAAAAATGTTTATTTTTAATTTAATAATAATAACTTTTTTAAATGGAAGATAATAGAAAGAATAACGGAGGTCATAAAACTGCAGGTAGAAAAACTAAAGTAGAAGAAGCTAAAGTAAATAATATATTCATACAAGCATTAAAAGAATTGTATAGCAAAGAAACAGAAGAAGATACTAAAATAGCTTTTGTTAAAGATACATTAATGCAATCACAAAGAGGACAGTTATTTATTGCTGAACATATATTTGGTAAACCAAAAGAAATTATAGAAACTACGCATAATCTAAATGACTTTAATATAAAAGATATATTTCAAATTGATAAGTCTAAATAACAAATACAATCTACTTGGTTCAGATAGTAGGTATTTTGTAATAACAGGTGGAAGGGGTTCAGGGAAATCATATTCTTTGAACTCGTTTCTATTGCTGCTAACTTATGAAGTAGGACACGTTATATTATTCACACGTTATACATTAACATCTGCATCAGTATCTATTATACCTGAATTTATAGATAAGATTGAAACAGCTGATTTAAGCAACGATTTTTATATTACTAAAGACGAAATAGTAAATAGAAAAACAGGGTCTAAGATTTTATTTAAAGGTATTAAAACAAGTAGTGGAACACAAACTGCATCTTTAAAGTCATTAGCAGGAGTTACAACTTGGGTATTAGATGAAGCAGAAGAATTAACAGATGAAGAAACATTTGAAAAGATAGACTTCAGTATAAGAACTAAAGGAATTCATAACAGAGTTTTGTTAGTATTAAATCCAGCAACTAAAGAACATTTTATTTATAAGAAATTCTTTGAAGATAAAGGTGTTCAAGCAGGTAGTAATTTAGTTAAAGAAGATACAACGTATATTCATACAACTTATGAAGATAACATTGAAAACTTATCTGAATCATTTATTAATCAAATAGAGAATATAAAGAAACGTAGACCTGAAAAGTATAAACATCAAATCTTAGGTGGTTGGTTAGATAAAGCAGAAGGAGTTATATTCACTAACTGGACAATAGGTAGGTATGAACAAGTAGGCACATCAGTATTTGGACAGGATTTTGGTTTTAGTAATGACCCTACAACATTAGTAGAATGCAATATAGATGCAGCTAATAAACGAATTTATATAAATGAACGTTTCTATTTACAAGCATTAACAACAAGTCAAATACACAACTTAAATAAACAACATTGTTTAGATAGTTTAATAGTTGCAGATAGTGCTGAACCAAGACTGATATCTGAATTACAATCGGCAGGATTAAATATAGTACCTGCAATTAAAGGTCAAGGTTCAGTTACTTATGGAATAGCATTACTACAAGATTATGATTTGATTATATCACCTGAATCAATTAATCTAATTAAAGAGTTAAACAATTACAGTTGGTTAGAAAAGAAATCAAATACACCTATTGATAATCATAATCATTTGCTTGATGCTTTACGTTATGCTGTAGGTTACCAATTAGAGAACCCAAATAAAGGAAACTATTTTATATATTAATTATGAGCTACGGACAAATGATTGCCACAATACAATGTTACTTACATCACGTTAAGAATGTAGAAGTAGGAATTAATCTACCACGAAACATAGGCGAAATTAAAAAGATGCAACAAATGTATTTAATAGCTTCTGCATATCTTACTGTATAGTATATAATACATTAAGTATGTTTATTGTAGTTAATGTATAGTATATGATACGTTGTTAAATATTTGTTAAAATTTGTAAATAGTTTTGTAATGTTAATAACTGTTGTATATTTGTAATCAGATAACAACAATGAAGTTATTATCTTAATTCTTTTTATTATGGTTGATTTAGTTGTTTCTCCTTTAAGTTTTGCTCCTACAAAAGTAGGTTACAAACAGTATTTAAAAGCTGGTGGTGCTATGCAATTAGCAAACTTTCAAGTATTTGAAAGAAGAACTAAAAGACAGATTTTAGCTGAAAATATTGATAGGGTATATAATGCTATGCTTCATAATTGTGATTTAGCAATGTTATCTTTGAAAGATTGCGATGCAGATGGTTATATTCTTTATACTGATACTGCTGATATAAGAGCAAGACAATTAGGTGAATATCACCAAGAGTTAATTTTATTGGATAATTTACAAAATAATTAATTATGAAAACATTTGAAGTTAGAGGTTGGTTTAAATACAGTGATAATATAGAAAAAGATTTTGGTACAGAAATTATTAAAGCATCAAATGCAGAAACAGCAATTTCATTATTTAAAAATTACTGGACTGGTACAAGTTTTTTCAGAATAGAATTAACAGAAATAAATTAAAAGTTATGATTGATTCAAGACAGTACGAATTAGAAGAATTAGAAAATGAATGCTTATATTGTGGTGAAGAATGTCTAACAACTTACTGTTGCAAAGATTGTAAAAAAGCATACGAATCAGAAAATTAAATTAGGTTAGTTATATTTGGTTAAATTAGGTACATAGAAATATGTGCCTTTTTTTTGTTTAATACAATAACAACTTTTTATTATTATTATAAAAACAAATATTATGAAGTTAGAAATTAGCATACCTACAGAATTAAAAGAAATTAAGTTATCACAATATCAGGCATTTTTAAAGATAGCTAAAGATAATACAGATGAAGAATTTCTACATCAGAAAATGGTACAAACGTTTTGTGGTATAGACTTAAAAGAAGTTGCAGAAATAAGATATAAAGAAGTAATTGAAATCACTGAATCACTTAGTAGAATGTTTGATATTAAATCACACAGGTTTATAAATAGATTTAAAATGGGTGGGGTTGAATTTGGATTTATTCCTAACTTAGATGATATGACCTTTGGTGAATATACAGATTTAGACACGTATATAAACGATTGGGAGCAGATGCATAAAGCAATGGCAGTATTATATAGACCAATTAAAAAGAATGGTTTAAATGGCAC
>Ga0209353_10000897_pt1 | contig 17409 bp, 17 predicted proteins | sample LauGreSpBDMM15SD_2_FD_187561 | JGI IMG/M metagenome (GOLD analysis project Ga0209353, IMG submission 187561) | Freshwater lake microbial communities from Lake Michigan, USA - Sp13.BD.MM15.SD (SPAdes) (version 2) | ecosystem: Environmental > Aquatic > Freshwater > Lake | place: Lake Michigan...
TTTTAAGCCGTCAGGCGCTTGCTTCGCTGAGGCCTTTGGGGGGGCATAAGAGACGCTTCGCTTCTCTGAATACCTTGGTTCTCCCTAGTTGGTAAGCGGAACCACCGTCGGTCTTACTAAAGTTCCTTTAACGGTTGAACGATTTACCCCCGCTCTCACCAATTGTGAATAACGCATTTTTGTAGTAATATTTTGCTTTTCGGATGAAGTTTGACTTTTGTCAAAAACAATGGCTTGTTTTCCAACACACCACAATCGGCTTGAACGCAGAATCAATAATGAAGGCATTTGTATTTAGTTGCGAAAAAAAGTAGGGAAACCTACGGTTATTCAGAGAAGCTTCGCTTCTCTTACGCCCTACGACCCCTCACAAGTTTACGCCCTTTTTTATTTTTTTATTTTTATTTAGGTTTTACTACAACTACTTTCTTTGCAGCAACCTTCGGTTTTTTCGGCACAACATTCTGCAAATTCTCGCGAAGTTTCTTATATTGCACATACTTCTCTTCTAAAGTTTCCAGTTCGCGCATCCACATTTGTTCTAAAGTAGTTTGTCTTAAAACCTCTAATTCCTTCATGACATCATCACGTTCTTTTCTCAACTTATCCACATTTTCATTTGTAACGGAATCCATCGGCATTTTCACTAAATACTTGTAGTCTCCTTCCAGTTTATCAAACGAATGAGTTTGCAACATCGCGTCCACTGCATCTGCAGTCTTCCTTCGCAAATCAATCTTGTCAATCAGGTTGTATTCAATGTATCTCGCCTTGTTCGACAACAACATCGTCTTCTTGGATAACGCATCAAGCAAATGAGCCTTGCGCTTACCATACATTGCCAATCGGACCGCATAATAGTCGCGAATCAACTCGTCCACATTCTCATACTTTTTTAACTTCCGGTCGGCGCCAAACATGTGGATATTGGATGTCTTAACGGTTGTGCTCAGCTTCAACAGCTTCTCCGCGCCTTCCATTCCAATCTCGTCCAACTTGCCTTTGGGAAAGATGACCGTGAAATGGACGCTGACTTCGGTGCACAACGATGTGAAATCCTTGATTGTCGGTGCCACTTTTTTACCGTCTTTGTCCACGCCTCCGTCCATCATGTCCTCCAATTGCTTTGTGTATTGCATCGTCCACTTGCCTACTGGCAACTCGGTGATTACGACCGTGTCCGGACCGGCCCTTTCCAACACGCCTTTGATTAAATACTTGTCTGCCTCAATCTTCTCAACAGTTCCCTTGAACCCCTCGTAGTAAGGAACCAGCTCCTTCAAATCGGCGTCGCCCTTCAACATTTTCTTGATATTGCAAATTAAGTCCGAAGGGTTGTATGGCGGAATCGAGCACGAGAATCCCGTACCGATTCCCTTGATTCCATTGACCAAAGCAAACGGAATGATTGGCACATAATACTCGGGTTCCACCTGGGTTCCATCGTCATCCAAATAGTTGAGGACCGCGTCGTCCAAATGGGGGAACACGTATCTCGTCATCGGATTGAGTGCAGTGAAGATATATCTTTCCGAAGCCGAATCGTCGCCACCCTGGAGTCGGGTGCCGAATTGGCCATTGGGTTCCAGCAAATTCATATTGTTCGACCCCACGAAATTCTGCGCCATATTCACAATGGCACCGTTCAAACTCGCCTCGCCGTGATGATACGAACTGTTTTCCGAAACGTATCCGGAGAACTGCGCCACTTTGATTTCGCTGGTTAAATTGCGCTTGAATGCACTGAACAAGATTTTGCGTAAACTGATTTTGAGTCCGTCAATCATCGATGGAATCGAACGCGCACAATCATAATTGCTGAAATGGATCAACTCATTATCGATGAAGTTGCCGTAGGAAACGCTGGGTCGACTCGTGTCTAAGAACGCGGTCTTGTCGTATTTCTCAATGAGCCACGTCTTTCGATCGTTGGCTCGCTTGTCGTTGAACACCTTGTCGATCACGTCATCGCTCAACTCCGGCTCGTAGACGAAATCCACGATTTTCTTGTTTGCAAAATACTCCTTGAACTCGTCGGATTTAGATGTTCCCAGACCCTTGAAATACTTGATTTTCCAGGATGCCGAATCTGCATTCGCAGTTTTCCAGGCATTGTATTCGCCGTCATTGTAGAAGGACAGGGTCTGTGCGCCCTTGGATGCACGCAGGATCGGCGTGTTCATAAACGAAATGAACCCCGGGATTTGCGTCAGCGATTTCCACTCACAATGGAACAGATTGATGCACAATCCCTTGATATGCGACCCGTCCGTGTCTTGGTCACACATAATCATGATTTTTCCGTATCTTAAATACTGGGAAACATCTTCCATGGATTCGTAGGCGCGTCCGTTTTCTAGACCTAAGATTTTCTTCAGATCGGTGATTTCCTTGTTGTCCGTGATTTTCTTGATGGATTCGCCACGCACATTGAGCAGTTTTCCACGCAAAGGGTAGATTCCAATAATGTTGCGGTCTTCCGAAGACAGACCAGAAACAATACCGGACATTGCACTGAGTCCCTCGCACAAAATAAGGATACAACTGCCCGATTGCGCGGTTCCACTCAAATTGGCGTCCATGAAATTCTCAATTCCGCGAACCGTTTTTGTCTTGGACCCGTCGGTCTTCTTGGCCGCCGTGTTCTTCTCCTTGGCCTGGGTCAGTTCACACGCAGTTTCCATGACCCCCATCTTGGCCACTTTCTCCACAAACCCGTCCGTAACCGTGCACGAGGACCCAAACTTGTTGGAGGGCGTGTTCATAAAATCCTTGGTTTGACTGTCGAACGCGGGGTTCTCGATATCGCATCGCAAGAACAGAATGAGTTGTTCCTTGATTGCCGTCTGGTTGACGCGCACCTTCTTCTTCTTTTCAATGTAATCCACCAACTTGCGAATCACTTGGCCAATCACATATTCCACGTGCTTGCCACCCTTGTTTGTGCAAATGCCGTTCACAAAGGATACCTGGGTGAATTCGTGGCCGGGTGCCAATGCCACCGCATATTCCCAGCGACCACACTCGGACGCCTCGTAGACGCGTTTTGCGGACCCAATGTATAAATCCACATATTGCTGGAAATTCTTGATTTCGGATAGGGCGCCATTGTATGAAAACTTAATCTTCTTCTCGGACTGGTCAGTCACCGCGCAAATGTCGTAGAATCGCTTCTTTAACAAAGCAATCATATCGGGGGTTAGACCGGCGATACCGAATCGGCGATAATCCGGCTTGAACGTCACTTTGGTATACGGCTTTGTCCCCTTGACCTTGGTAATCACTGGCTCCGAAATGACGTCCAAATTTCGGGTGAATGTTTGCGTATACTTGAGTCCGCGAATATGGTCAAAGGTTTCGACACTGCCCTCGGAAGACCAGATTAAAACCAACTTGAATCCGAACCCGTTCTTGCCACCGACAATGCGTTTCTCGTCCTTGTCGTAATTGGTGGAAGTGCGTAATTCGCCGAATATCATCTGGGGGATCCAAACGTTGTGTTCGGGGTGCTTTGCCACGTCGATGCCATTGCCGTCATTTTCCATGGTGATTGTGCCGTCCTCCGTAATATCCACGTTGATATAGGTGACCAACTTGGTGTCTTTTTCACTTACTTTGTGTTTTTGAATCATACGAATCACGTGATCTCTGCAATTGACGACGCCTTCGTCGAACAACTTGTAGAGACCCGGAATGTAATGAACTTCTTTGTTAACGATTTGCAAAGTGGCATCGTCGTAAATCCACAAGCGTTCGTCCACATTTTCAATGGACCCGATATAAGTATCGGGATTGTCCAAAATGTGTTGCTTGTCGGTTTTCTTTTGATATTGCTTGGCTAAATCGGTCATTTTATGAATCGTAGTATTATGTTATATGCTTCTTGGTTTATATTGGTTTAAAAGTTCAATTTTAAGTAGGGAAACCTACAGTTTCGCTTCGCTTACCCCCTACGACCCCTTCCCTTTTTTGTAGAATTTGTAAAAAAAAGAATTTGTAAAAAAAGAAGGGAGGGATCAAAAGGGAACCGTAGGTTCCCTTTACTTGAAATCCAGTATCTCTCCATTCTTCTCGGTTGGAAATTCTTTTGGTCCATAGACATCTTGCAACAACAACCACTCAAACATTCCCCCCAAATAGATATACACATTCTTGAACCCGAGAGAAGCCAATTGTTTTTGTTTTCGCACCAATTTCTCATATTCGTGGCAATTTCTCCCATAAATGATTATGTCCTTTTCATAATCATTTTTGGATATCATCTTGTTTATCTTATCAATTTCTTTCTCTGCGACTACCGTTCCAACAATCAACACCTTTTCGGATTCATCCATTGTGTGAATCATTGTCACACCCTCTTTCTGCATTTCTTTTAATTTTTCAAAGTTAACCAGATTGGAAATACCGTTTCCCATTATGGAATCGTAGAGAAAAGACTTTATGTTTATTTCCAATTATCTGGTTTTCTTATTCTTATTGGGTCGTTTGTTCCGCGTTTTATTTTTCGAAACCGGCGTCAACCCATCATCAAAAGAGGCTCCAATACTCGCAATCGGGGTTTTCTCTCCACTTACCAAAAATTGTGTGATGTATTTCTTCGGTATCTTGCCCGAATAAAGTAAACTTTTGCAAATGGTTCGCAGATTCTCAAACATTTTTGCGTTTTTTTTATTCGGGTCGCCTTCAAATGACTCCACAATGATTCCATTGTTTCGATTCTTATGGTGGATGATATTTGCCGGCCGATTATCAACTAAAAATGTATTGGCTTTGGTAATTCCAAGGTCAGAATGGTGGTTGATAATGAAATCCAATTCTTTATCGAGCATTCCCGGTGACATATTCTCTCTTGAATACACAAACTGAAACAATTTTTTGTCACCCGGATTGTATCTTTTTTCGATTCTTTCCACCACTTTTTGGGCATATTCTTTTGTTCCATAAGTCCAAATTCCCAAAAGGATTTTCTCTCCATTTGAATGAACGTAATCAATGAATTTTTTAAGTCCTGGGCGAAGAACCATTTTATCTTTTTCAAAAAGGTTCTCTTCATAGTCAAATTTCTGGGGTGTAAAATCTTTGGGTCTATAATGCAAAATCGTCTCATCAATATCAAAAACTAGACATATTTTATCCATTTAAAAGTTTGTATATAGTAATATAAGATAAGATAAATAAAAATGTCCTGCAATGTGTGCTGTTCCGCCTATAATAAATCGCTTCGTTCCGAGGTTAAATGCTATTTTCCAGACTGCGCCTATTCGGCGTGCAAGGAATGCACCCGCACCTATTTAACGGGGATTACGGAAGAACCCCACTGTATGAAATGCCGCAACAAATGGAGTTTGGAATTCACCAAGACTTCTCTAAATGCATCCTTCATGGAAACCGAGTATAAAAACCACCGCCGAGTTGTGTTGGCGGACCGCATGATCGCGCAAATCCCCGAGTTCTATGAGGGGGCGTTAAGGTTCGGTCAATTGACCGAGTCGGACGTGAAGATGAAAGCGATTCTGGCGCAAATCAGCGAACACCGAACCATTATCGGTCAACTTTACATGGAGTACGACCGCGTCCGCAGAGAAATGGAAAACAAGGGTCCCTCCGAGTCCAAGAAATTCGTCATGCAGTGCCAGAACGACGGGTGTCGCGGTATGCTTACGACCCAATACAAGTGCGACATATGCACCAAATTCACGTGTCCCAAATGTTTTTTGGCGATTGTGGGAGAGAAGGCCGACCACGTGTGCAAACAGGAGGATATGGACACGGTGGAGGAATTGCGGAAGAACACGCGACCGTGCCCCAGTTGCGGACTGCGCATTTCCAAAATAGACGGGTGCGACCAAATGTGGTGCATCGAGTGCAAAACCGCGTTCAGTTGGGCGAAGGGGACGGTAGAGAAGGGGGTCGTCCACAACCCGCACTATTACCAGTGGATGCGACAAAACGGCGGGGTTCCGCGGAATCCGAACGAGCACAACGAGGGGTGCGGAAATATTTTTACACTCACGTCGCGGAGGATTCACGAAATCGTTGACGAATACCAGCAAAACAAGAAATATTATACACGGTTCCACGATCTTTTCTTAGAGATGGAAAATCGCGTGGATTTCGATGAAAATATGAAAGAAATATTTTGCAGAACAGAAACGATGATTGAAAACACAAAAGACATTCACTATGAGGTTCGCAATCTTGACAAATATTTTTCGGCATTCCATCGATACATCAACCACATAGAACATACGGAAATGCGTCCACTTCTCAATAACATTCGCGCGCGAGAACAAGATAAAACGGCGATTTACCAATACATTTTGAACAAAATTGACAAAACGTCGTTGGCGGAAGAACTGATTCGGTTCGACAATTTGAATATGAAAGAACGCGCGCACAGCGATATTTTGGAGGCGCTCGTGGTGGTGGGGAAACAGATCATGATTGATTGCATGAACGAGCTGGAATCGGTTATGAAAGATTTCCCGTTTGTTTCTTACATTGATTCCAAAATGACGGTTTATGATTCCAAAATGGTGGTTTCTGACAACGGTCGAATCGAATTTATGAAAAATCTTGCAACCAATTACGTTTTTTTCACGCCGGGCGAATTGGAACTCTTTGTCAACAAGATTTTAGCCATTTTAACCAAGTATAAGAACGCCATCAGCAAATATTGCGCGTATTCCAACGTCGAGTCCATTAAGTTTTTAATGACTTATGGAAGCAAAAAAACACTGGTTATGTGGAATTACATTGACGGAGGTGTGGATTATGAACAGTACAAAACCAAGGGCGAAATGGTTAAGACGATGAACAACTTCCAGGCATTTTACGACGGATGCGTGGAAAACACATTTGTCTCTACGGATGCTTTGGTATAATATTTTGCAAAAGAATATAAACATATTTTGCCATTATTTTTAGACAATGGAATTAACACACACCCAAATCGAAAATTTAGTTTATCGTTTTCCCAAATTAGAACTTTCTTATGAAACATTTGCGCATAAGAAAGTTTCATCCAATTATGACATTTGCATTTCGATTCCCAATGGTAAAAAACAGTTTGCGTGGTTTACTTATTGCGGGTCGGATGACGTTTGTTATTTGATGGATATCAACAAGGACCAAAAGATTGTAAAAATGGTCAAGATCGATGTCGGCTTTATTCCAATGAAGCTGGCGTTCGGAACCGTGCTTTACGGCACTTTGTGCACCATCGACGAAAAACAGGTGTTTGTCATGGAAGACGTCTACCATTTCTGCGGTCTGCCCACCCGCCAATTCACTTTTGGCGAAAAACTCACCTATTTTCACACATTTATGACCGAGTACATTGGAACCACCTCGTTTTTTGCGCTCCCATATTTAACCTTGGTGAAAGGCGACAATGCATTGTTGGAATCGTTGCAGTTCTACGAATCCATGGTGACTAAAACCGCATACACGACCCACCACATTCAGTTTCGGGCTTCGGATAGCTTGGTGCCCTATTTGAACCACACGTATAAGAAAAAGCAGGAACAGGCGATCGTTTATGAGCCGGATGTCATTCTGTTTCCGCGAACCGATTTGAACTATACGGCGCAATCCTCCCTAAGAACCGCGGTGTTTCGCGTTACGGCGGACATCCAGAATGATGTTTACCATTTGTTTGCATACGACGGGAAGACGAAAGAATACACGTATATCAATATTGCATACATTGGGTCGCGCCCTTTGAGCGTCTATATGAACAAATTGTTTCGAAACATTCGGGAGAATGAAAATGTGGATTATGGGGAGGAAAGCGAGGACGAAGATACTTTCCAAAATGTGAACCCGGATAAATATGTGGATTTGAAAAAGGAATACAAGATGAGTTGTGTATTCCACAACAAATTCAAAAAATGGGTTCCGGTCAGTGTGGTTGAATCGGGGTCGCGATGTGTCAATATCAATGAACTGTTGTTTCAAAACAACTATTCCGTGAATCAAAATCAAAACAAATCCAACTATTCGGCGAATCCAAATCAAAATAAATCCAACTATTCCGCGAATCAAAATTCGAATAAATCGAATTATTCGGCGAATCCAAATCAAAACAAACCGAATTATTCCGCGAATCAAAATCAAAATAAATCCAATTATTCCGCGAATCAAAATCAAAATAAATCCAACTATTCCGCGAATCAAAATCAAAATAAATCCAATTATTCCGCGAATCAAAATCAAAACAAACCGAATTATTCGAATAAAAAATATTTTAACAAATAAATAAAAACAAACATTTTTTTATTTATTCCAAATAGGCATCCTCCGTGAGTTCCTCCGTCATTTCAACATATACTGGCTCCTTGAGCTTCGGCTTCTTCGGTTTCTTTTCTACAACCACCTTCTTTGCAACCGGTTTCTTCTTTTTGGGTTTGATTTCTTCGTCGCTCTCGATAATTTCCTCCTCTTCCTCCGAGCTATTATTATCGTCATCTTCGGCGTCGGAACTCACCACAAAATCGTCTTTGACGTATCCGTCCTTGGTTTTAGGCAAACCGAGAATATCCTCGTCCTCCTCGTCCTCGTCTTCGTCGGAATCACCAATGTCCGAATACCCGCCATACAAATGGTCCATGATGTCCTTGAACTCCTGTGAACCCATATCGGTGATCTTGTTGTTTACGTAGAGTACAGCGGCACAATTTCCGAAAAAGAGGACGTTGTCAATGGGTGGCGGGAACTCGTATTTGTTCTCGGTATTTGCACGGCCGGTAATCTTGCCATACACTTCCATTTTGTATTCGGTGTCGTTGAACTCGACAGACCATGCATGGGCGAGAGAAAATCCCTCTGCGGTCTTAAATCCGCATTTCTTGTATAAATCGAGTAGGTCTGTGGTTTTTGCGTTCTTTAGGGAACCCGTTTTTTCGACAATGATGAAAGATGGCATTTAGTGTAAATAGTGAAATATTTTTATATCGTTTTCATAAAAATCTTTTGATAAAAATTTATTTGGAATAAAAAATATTTGGAATAAAAAATATTTCAAGAAATCTTTTGGCAAGATTTTCTTGGATAAATATATAATGCCGACACAAAGAAGAAATCGACAGAGAAAGAATAGAAGAAGTTCGCAGAGAGGAGGATTTGACTTACTATCTTGGCTAGGTGGACCCAAAACACCAACAGTAGATGCAACATCATCAGTAGCTGTACCTGTACCTGCATCTGAATCATCAGTACCTGTACCTGCATCTGAATCATCAGTACCTGTACCTGCATCTGAATCATCAGTACCTGGCAAAAAAATAAGTAATAGACTTGTGGATGTTTATAATAATGGTACACGGTATGGCGGAAAACCCAAGAAGTCCAACAAGAAGAGAAGATCCGGTAAGAAGCGTTCGAATAAGAAGCGTTAAAGAGATAAAAAACTTATTTAATCCCTGAATATACGAATGCTGGAGTGGTTATTTAACATTTCCATAATTTCTCTACTTATTATTTTAATTTTCCATTATGCATTTGATTTCTTTGCACCGAATAAATCAACAGACAACACGGTAGATATCAAAGTTCAAAAATACAAAAACATCATCGATGCAATGGTGAAAGAACAAAAGGAAAAAAAAGAAGTAGTTGACGATGGTTTAGAAGAATTGGAAGACTACATAAGGGAACTCGTCGTTCCCCTATGACCCCATACTAAATAAAGTTATCATTAAAGAATAATAAATTTATTATCAAACTGTTTTGATAATAACCATCAAATCCAATTCCTTTTAGCATGGGGTCATAGGGGAACGGCAAGTTCCCTATCGATGTTGTTAATAAATATCTCCAATGCCTGCACATTGTTTGACGCAGAATAGTCTTTGCACAAGAATTCAATCAGATCAAGAACTACTTTGATTCGGTCACTGGTCCAAAACCCGTTCATCTGTTTGAGCGTGCCTTCGTCATAAATCGACGTCATCGCATCTCTTTTGAAAATCTTGTCAAACGCGTATTCCTCCAACGAGTTCTCGATTAACCCAATGTATAAATTTAGGCATAGAACAATTACTGGACACGTCTTGTATGTTTCCTTTAGTTTATTGAGGCCATTGATTGCACAGCTAAACAGTTTTTTGATAGCGGGTGTCTTGTCGATGAATCGCATAGACAAAAAATTCTCACATGCAAAATAGATGGGGTTGTACAAATACTGGATTTCGGTCTTGTTGGCGCTGTAATAAATCCGGCAAATGGACTGGAAGTATCCGGGTTCCTGGAGATACATCACGTTGTCCTGAACGCGGAATTTTGTGCCGATGGGTTTGTTGCTGAGAATCGCGAGTTTAATAATGACAGAGAGCGGATCCAAAACAAACAATTTGTAGTTGATGTTTTTAGAATTGTCGGGGATTTCGTTCATTTATACAATGTTGGTAAAATGTTCTTATATTTATTGCAATAAAAACTAAGTATACGCCATAGAATCGTTGTTACATTTTAACGTATTTACTAAAATAACTTGTCAATAATCCTTGTAGCAAAGCAAATATGCACATTACTACTACTATTTTTATTAAATCTTTTTTACTTGGTAGTTCGAGTTTTGTTTCTTTATTACTAAATCTACCAATATTATAGTGAATTATATTCTCAAAAAGATTCACGAATATATATACGAAAAAAGAGATGGCAATAATATGGAAGCTTGCCCCTGAAATAATATACATTATATAATACAATGTTTATTATTTATAAAAACAAAAATAAAAAACAACCCAAATAAAAAAACAACCCAAAATAAAAAAACAAACCAAAATAAAAAACAACCCAAATAAAAAAACAACCCAAAATAAAAAACAACCCAAATAAAAAAAACAAACCAAAATAAAAAACAACCCAAATAAAAAAAACAAATCAAAATAAAGGGAAGGATCATAAGGAAACCGTAGGTTTCCTTAACCTTAGTTCTGTTTCCAGTGTTTTCCGCAATCCAAGCAGGTAATAAATATGGTGGACGGTTCATCCGCAGACCGCGTCTGCAATTCGTAATAAGTGCACCGCTTCGACTTGCACTTCTTGCACGTAAACATATCGGTCATTGCCTGCACTTCCGTGGAAAACTTGTTGGTATCGCGCTTCACCTTTGCCTCAATCATTTCCTTCCAATGCGCAGGGTTCATTTCAGGATGGGTCATAAAAGCGAGGGTCTTGGGACTGAGTTCCTCCGTATGCAGTAGCGCCAACAATTCAGGACTGGTTTTCAAATTGTTGTATATGGTTCGCAACCTGTCCATGTACAAGGTGGAGAAAGAAGGAACTTCCCACTTTTTAATAATTTTCAAATTGCCGGCTTCCTTGATGGCGTAGTTGTATACGCCGATTTCAATGTTTGCGAGAATCGATGGATTCATATCCTTTCCGAATTTCTGGATAAGCTTGGAACGCACATTTTCGCGGAAAACAGGGGGATTGACGATTTGTTTGGATGACATTTTTTGTATTAAATTTAAAGAAGGTTTTATGTTTATATTTGTTTATGTTATTTGAAAGATAAAAAATCAATTTTATAAAATAGTTTATACTTTTATAATAATATATATAATGAGTCAATATTTACAACAAACACGGAGAGAGTTTAAAGGGCAATATAAATATAGCGTAGATTGTGATAAAATAAAAACCGACCCCAATGCTTTACAAGTTTTGGATGGCAGTGTTCGTGCAAAACATACAATGATAATAAATGCAGTAGTGAAAGAAAATAGTGGAAAAATCGTTGTTAAAATCGGAAAATCAAATGATATAGTAAAACAAGAATATGATGTTGCTATAAAATTAGAAAAACTAGAAGGGTTTATAAAAATGCATTGTTTATTTAGTTGTTATAACAATGCTAACTTTTCAAATATTAATGATCCAATCAATATCAATGATTTTGAAGTTTGCCAACCAAAACATACATCAAATGTTGATGTGCTTATTATGCCATATATAAACAAGGGACAAACAATAAATGATTATTTAGAATCAGGTATCGAACCTGCAGAATATAAAAAAATACTAAAACAAGTAATATCAAATTTATACAATGCATTTGTAAAAACAGGATTTGTACATAAAGATTTACATTTTGGAAATATATTAATTGACGAAAAAAATGACCCTATAATAATGGATTTTGATACAAGCGAGTTTAATAAAATACAAGGATTTTTCTGGGCGGATTTGCAAAGATTATTTGGCAATGTAACCGAAAAAAGCTATCCGTCAAACAAAAAAAGTTATATAATATCTGGTATATCTGGAATTCAAATATTATTAAACACAATTATGTTTATTAAATCATCCGACGAATTATTTCATAAAAATGTAAATGAATTACTTAGCATTTTAGAAGCATCAAATGTTAGTGTTTTAGATAATACTAAAAAACCAACCAAATATAACCCAGACTTATTTGGAGGAAAAAATAAAACACGAAAAAAACACCCAAGAATAATTCTTCCACATTTTAAAGTTTCAAAAACAAAAGGATAGGTCAAAGGATTCTCCTTACTTTATAACATCTCCAAATCCGCCAATCTCCAGAATTCGGACCCACCATTTGGCAACGGACGGCGAACAATCATCGGAATCTTCTTCTGCTCAAATTCGGCCATTGCAATCAGGTATCCATCCACGATTTCGTCACCGACTTCAACAAACGCTTCGGCGCCCGCGTTCAATTGCTTGGCACGCTCACCCAAAATCTTCGCCTTCTCATACTTGGTAATGAACGGCAAGGTCCGGTGCAAGGGGTCTACAATAATCCCGTCTTCATTGCGAACAATGGTGCACAAAGCATCCACTTCCTGGAAATTCTGAATAATCAATTCGGGATGATGTTCAGCAATCACATTGGTCTTCAATGTATTGTTAAATTTTTGCAAATAGTTTTCGTCGGTGGCTCCTTCGTCGTCATCGTCGTCGTCATCGTCATCATCGCTAAATTCAATGTTTTGTTCGTTTTCTTTTCCTCTCTCCATAAACTCTTCGTCTTCTTCTTCCTCTGCGTCCTCATCTTCTTCTTCGTCTTCGAATTCATCGTCGGAACCGTGTCCGCCTTCCATTTTTTCAGAAGTATCAGAATTCGAGTCCGAATCTGAAAAATCAGATTCATCGCCACCTTCAATATCAAATACAGTTTTCTTCTCAGCCATTTTATTATATAATATACTTTTACTTTATGTTATTATACGTAAATAAAAATCAATTTTACAAAGGGAACTCGTCGTTCCCTTTTGATCCCATACTATAAAAAATTGGTTCAAAAACAAAATCAAATATACAAAGGGAACTCGTCGTTCCGCTTCGCTTACCCCTTTTGATCCCATACTATAAAAAAATTGTTCGAAGGTTCAAAACAAAATCAAATATACAAAGGGAACTCGTCGTTCCGCTTCGCTTACCCCTTTTGATCACATACTATAAAAAAAATGTTCGAAGGTTCAAAAATATCAAAACAATGGATCAGAACAATGGATGAAAGGAGGGATCAAAAGGGGTAAGCGAAGCGGAACCTTGGTTCCCTTTATTTGTTATCGTCCGTCTTCCACGTAAAATCGCACGCCGTGCAAATATACAAATATTTCATATTCTCATCGTCGTATCTCAGGTAAATGACCTCTGGATGGGACTCCTCGCATTTATCATTCGGACACTTCATATTGTTCTTGCGCGGTAATGTCGGGTCATACTTGGTGTACTTATTCACCATATGGTTAAACTTCTGCTCGCTCTTCTTAAATTGGGTTTTCAAAACAACCACGCTGTCTTGGGTAATATGTTCATCCTTGTGTCCGCAAAACCGACAATAGTAAATTAAATTATTCGGATTGGCTTCATCAATCGAGATGTAATACATATTCTGGCATTCGGTGCAAAATTTCATTTCTTATTATATTATATACTTTTACTTTATGTTATTATACATAAAATAAAATCAATTTTAACGTAGGGAACCAAGGTTCCCCTACGACCCCTCCTTTTTCTTTTTGAAACTTTTTATATTTGTTTTTCAACTAGGGGAATCTACGTTTTAGCTACCCAACTATAAACCCTTCCCTATTTAAAGGGAGGGGGTCGTAGGGGGAACCGTAGGTTCCCCTACAGTTGTGCGGGAATTTTGGAAATATCACTATCTTTCTCCGGGCAATTCACTTTGGTATCTTTGAACTCAAAACATGTTCCAGTTTGGTCTTTGTATTGAATGGTGTCTACATTGTCGGGAGTGGGATAGACATAAATCTTGCGTTTATCGCTACTATAAATATAAACAAAGAACAGACCAACTGCTAAACTAATTATGAAAACCGGGATGTTGATAAATTTCAAAAGACTCATTGTATATGATATAACTGGAATAAAATTGAACTCTTTTTTTTCATTTTTACAAAAGACATATAATTTTAAAGTTGATTTATTAACCCTAAAACGATTTACTAAAATGCAATCAAGTAGAAACATCGCGAGTGTTGACGAGATTGTGGACAAACTGAACCTTGACAGAGAGGTCGAGGACGAATACGACATCGACGTAGTTTTGCATGCATTGGACGAGCTCGAAACAATCGCATTGGTTGAACGAAACGTCAATCTCTGCGACGACACGGTGTTGTTTGGGGCAAGACACGGCCTGAAGTGGTCCGAGTTCCATCAAATCGACGATCCGCTCAAAAAGACCATTCTTCTCATGTTGGTCGAGAATCCAAAAACCTTCTTTGTTCTTCAGAACACCCAGTCCGGCAAGATGCGTATTTGTGCGTTGGAAATCAACAAATGGGCCGAGCGTACCGACATAAAGACGGTCGCATTCTTCATTACCCAGAATGATCGAACCCTCACCGACCAGTCAGTCGAAAGTTTGAATCGTATATGCGGTGAAGAAAAATGCGAACTCTTTACTTTGTCGAGTAACAGCAAGGTAAAATTTGAAGAAATTAAGCGTGCAATTGATGCCTATGCCGCCGATACGGAAGGCGAATATAAAATGCCGGTCATTGCCGCCTTAGCCAATGACACCCAGAACAAGAAGATTTTGAAGCTGATGGCACACATTTTGAGAAAAGCCCGAAACCACTCCAGACTCCGGTATGGATTGATCTTCGACGAGGCGGATGATACCTACCCCAAACTCCGAAAGATGTCAATCAATGTCGATGGCGAAAGTATGTGCTATTCGCAGTTTATCGTTGATAACGACGACGCGTTGCATCGCATCGGATTCGTTTCTGCTACGGAGGGCGAGCTGTTGGACGAAGAGTTCCCCGAGTGTGCGAATGCCTACTTGTACCAGGTCGATCCCGAACACGCAAATAATCCAAATTATCGCGCGGCGCACCACCCTGAATCCGAATTTCGCGTAGAAAAAATGCCTGTCAAGATGTCGAACAATGCCTATGCAGAAAAGTTGATTCAAGAAAACTTGGCCTATTTCACAACTCCAGTACCTGAGACGAACTATTATCGAAAGATAATTGTGAATTCGAATGCCAAGGCCACCGATATGACAAGTATGGCTCGTTTTGCTAATTCAGTTGGCATCAATGCGATGGTTTTCAATATGTACGGCGTGAAAACCTACATTCCTGGCGCTCCGGTTAAGACAGACCGAATCAAGGGGAGGAGATTCAACGAGCTGTTGTTCGAAATATACAAGTCGTTGAATATGGAAGACAAACCTTTAATCATTATTGGAAGGCGAAAGGTGGACCGCGGTCTTGGTTTCCACTACGCTCCTCGCGATGGCAGTGAAGGCTTGATTTGGACAGATATCATTTTGGGCAGGATTGAAGATACGAATACCGCTGTTCAGAAAGCGGGCAGATTGGCTGGAATCATTGCGCAGTGCCCGCAGTATTATGGAAAATGCACTTATTGGACGGACGAGCGCACCCAGAATAATATCTTGCGCCACAACAATATTGTGGATGAGGCCAACAAGCTGACCGGATGCACAGTGTTGCAGGCAGTTACGCGTGGAATAGTGAAAGTCAATGAAATTCTGCCGGAGTTTGTAAAGGCTTCTCCTCCTGCACAGAAAGAGAGTAAGCCAAAAAGGTCGAAAGCCAACCCCAATGATTTCGATGACGTTGAGTTCGATTCTCAAGAAGATGCTATTGCTTTTGCAAAAGAACAATTTGATTTCAATTTGCGAAAACGTCCTGAAGCAATTGCGCCCGAAGTTGTATTAATTAATGGTGAAAACCCAAGTAGAGATATTATTCGACAACGCAAATGGGGCTTAAATAAAATATCTAAAGTTCGAATGCTTCCCACCATTGATAATAAATGGGTTGTGTATTGGAGACCATCTTTGTTTGAAAATGTATAAAAAATGTCTATAAAAATGTGTATAAAAATGTATGTTTATAAAATTTAATTAATTTAATAAAAAAAATCAAAAGGAAGAAATTCCTTTTTTTTAAAGATTCTCTTATGACCCTTTAAAATATATTATTAGTATGGGATCATAAGGGAACGACGAGTTCCCTTACTTAGAGGTCTTCGGTGCCAATGCCATCATCAAACTCGTCATCTCCTGTCGCCGACTGTTTGAACGAATCGTCACGTTCATACTTGATTTTCGCACCCGTCCAGGCCCCCTTTTCCTTCTTCTCAAACTTGCCAAACTTCTTGTCCATATACGCATGGACTTCTTTCGGCGAAGGCGCGCCTTTTCCATATGTACTTTGGTACCAAACTGTGAATTCACTATTGAGCTCCGTCTTCTTAATCTTTCCGCCAGCATCCACCACAATCTTCTCGCGGATAAACTCGGCAATGAAATCCTGGCTTTCCTGGTATGCTTTGCTGGCCTGGTTGACAATGTCGCACTCGCCCACCTTGCCGTCGGTTTTGAACGCCCGTTGCACCAGCATATACATAAACGTGTATTTCCAGTAAGCAAACTTATCCACAATTGTGCCATCCACTAAGAACTGGAACGGCTTGTCGGGGTCGTCGTGCACCGGATTCTCTGTAAACAGGGACTCGAACGGCACCTCGCGAATACGTCTCCAAGTACCGAAATCCTGGGACTTGACCTCCATGCGAACGTTACTGCACAAAATCAGTTTGAATTGCGGATAATAAATCATTGTTTTCGTGGAATAAGGCGCGCGACACTGAATCGGATCCAAACCACTGGTAAGCTGTTTCAACGGACCTTCCAGAATCGCGTCTTTCTTGGACGGCTCCATAATGACTGCATACCTCACTCCCTTGAGTTCCGCCAACTCCGCGGATGTGCCACCCACCTTCGCTCGATCTTGGGTGATCGCAGACAGGGGAACCACGCCCTTGTATTCGCCCATAATCTCGTCAATGAGCGTCGTCAACACCGATTTGCCGTTACGACCTTCACCAATATACATATGGAACGTCTGTTTGTCGGGC
>Ga0209353_10000898_pt1 | contig 17404 bp, 16 predicted proteins | sample LauGreSpBDMM15SD_2_FD_187561 | JGI IMG/M metagenome (GOLD analysis project Ga0209353, IMG submission 187561) | Freshwater lake microbial communities from Lake Michigan, USA - Sp13.BD.MM15.SD (SPAdes) (version 2) | ecosystem: Environmental > Aquatic > Freshwater > Lake | place: Lake Michigan...
TTAAATTGATTTTCATAGTAAGATGGTGTATATTTTTTATAGAATTGGTCAATGTCTTCAATTAATGGAACTGCATTTTTATATTTAGATGGAAAATCTACATTAAACCGACATTCACGCACCTCTAATGGAAGTCGTTTATTCTTTTTTGTGAAGACGTATTTTTGTTTTGGTGATAATCTATCAAAATATCCAAATATGTTAGACATAATTTTTGGATTATCAGCAACGTTCTTGGTTTTACTACCAGACGCACTTCCTCGATTGCTTGTTTTAAGTTTGGCAAAATCAATCACATTGTCATAAAATTGGGATACATGGGAAGGAGGTAATACATTCTTCCGAAATTTCAAAAGAAGAGCACCATCTTCGCCATATACATCTGCATCATGGTCAATAATGTATTGAATGTGGGTTCGTGACAACTTTTTGTTTGCAAGTGCATCACATTGTGAATCTGTCAACACCTTTTTTAAATTATATATGGAGACCCCATCTTCTTTCTTGGTTGGTTTCATACTATACTAACATATTATTATATTATTATATTACTTAAACAATCTGGCAATCCCTCTAATACGTGTTTTCTTTTTAGGTCTAGATTTAAATGGCCGATTTTTTCTTGTTTTTTCTTTGGGTTTTTGGGGTTCACTCGGTCTATACCGCAAAAAATATTCCTCATATTCGGTCGTGCCCTTTTTATCTTTGAGTTCCTTATATTTTTCGGATTTATGCGCACGCATTTCTTCCACTGTTTCTTGATGTCCCACACATTCAATACTAAATCTCCGCAATAATCCGCGCTGTTCAAGTCGATTTTTCTGCTGAACCTCAAACAAAAAGGCAGACATACATAGCAATCTTTCCACATTGTAAAATGGTTTATTGATGTAAATAAACGCCAAATAAAAACTCATAATAGTATCAATCGTGGCAATCTTTATTTTGTATCCTTTATCTTGAATAACATTGTAACTATGACATGCAATTGGTTCATAAATAAAACAAATTATATCTTTACCCACACGAATTTCATAATTAACTGCCACTAATTCACCTACTGCATCATGCTTAATAATTTTCACATTTTTAACATCAATGTCTTCCAACCTTTCTTTGACAATTTCCGCCACTAAATGGGGATTTTCCGTGAAAACATCAAAATCGGGAATTTGATTGATTTTGTGTTGAAACTCTTTGGGCATATATTTGGAATATTGACTCAATGCATATCCTCCAAAGAAGACAACTCCTTGGTCTACCAATGTTTGCTTGACATTTTCGTAAATATTTTCCATTTGGTCTGGATTGTCCATAATTCGTTGAAAATCAACTTCTCCGCATTTAGTTGCTTTCAATGGATAGTATTGATTCAACAAAGAGAGACGTTTTAATACTTTCTCCCATCGACTCGTGTCTCCATTGGGTCTGGACAATTCTAAATACATACCCATACGTAAATAATTGGGAGGAGCATATAAGATGGCCGCCACTTTAATGGCTTCGTGAGCAAGTGATTTGAATAATTCATTGGGAATAGATGTGATGTCCGCAATAGGAATGAAATTGACAAATACCTTATATGTTCCATGATGTTGCCCGGATTTACCTTCAACCTCTTCAAATCCTTCTTTATAAAAAATATCACATAATTCTTTGCAATCATTTAATGCATTGGCCGAAAAAAAGTCATAATCGGGTATTTCTAAATCTTTGTTGTAAAACTGAGATTGTTTTGGTAATATATTATTAATAGCGGTTCCACCGTAGCAAATTAATTTTTTTCGACGAATAAATGTTTCCACTATGGAAATCATTTTCTTGATTTCATCCGAATTGGCAGATTTCATTCCTTGCAATTCTTCCACTTTATCTACTGCCATTCGGAGAATGGTTAGTTCACATTCTTCAAATGACACACCTTTGCACTGATTTTTTTTGAACAATTGTTTTTTTGTTCCCATACATTGTTCCTATATTTTATTTTTATTCACCCTTTCTAACTTAAGTCCGTGTTTAGGAATAAACGCGGATTCAGCAAAAATAGAGTTGTAATTGGCTAATTGTTGGTCATTTTTCTGGTATCTCATGGCAACAATATTGCAATTCATGCTGATTACTTTGGCAAAATCAATATTATCTGGGTCCGCCGATGTGCGACTTGGCAACATGATGGCCATATTTTTGGGTTTTTTTAATTCAGCCAGTTCAATAGTAGACATTGTTCGAATGCTATCATAATCATACATGTTAAAGGTAGGGGTTCCGCTTATCATATTGTGCGCAAATCCTTGACTAATATATGCTTTACTTTTACTATTTACAACAATTATTGTTTTTCCCATTAACTCTGTTAGTTTAGTATTATTGAATACTTGCCCATTATAAACGGTCTTTATGCCACTTAACATTTGATTTAAAGCCGCAAACATTTTCACATTGCTGCTCTTAATTCGAAGATGGATAAAGAGTGGGTCTTCCGGATTAGGAGCCACATCACCCGTAAATGCTTGGTCTGCTAACAAATACAATACTTGTTCAAACGGAAGGGAATTATACGATTCCTTATCATTGTAAGAGGGGGTAATCGAAGTGGCTACAACTGGAAGGTCGCCAATTGAATAAATTTCAAAATCAAGAAAACGGACACCTTGTTTGAGTATAGTAGTTAGAACACATGTTCCCACATAGTCATTTGCATAATTACCTAAACTACAACAATTGTAGGCTGATTTAATGTAGTATTTTGAAATAGGACCCGTTTTGCGTGTTGTTAGGGTTTGCGACCCAGTTGGAAAAGCAGTTTGAATGTTAGAACATCTAACGGATGGAAGCATCCATTTGTATAAAAAATATATAACTGCAGTTACAACAATCACAGTTGAAAAGGATGATAATATAAAAGAGGCTCTATCAGTATTCATTAAATCCATATTCATATCTATATATTAGTATCATAAAAAACGGTTTAATAATAATGAATAAGTAAAATAAAGTAATTATATAAATGCCTGGAGGATTAATGAATTTAGCATCTTATGGACAACAAAACGTCATTTTAAATGGAAATCCATCTAAAACTTTTTTTAAATCAACCTATGCCCAGCACACTAATTTTGGGTTGCAGAAATTTAGGGTAGATTATGCGGGATTAAGAACACTTCGACTATCCGAAGAGTCGACCTTTATATTCAAGGTACCTCGATATGCTGATTTATTAATGGATACATATATTTCATTTAATTTACCTCATATATGGAGTCCCATTTATAGTGCGGCTGATGAAACCGATGCCGTTCCGTATGAATTTAAATGGATAGACAATTTGGGAGCCAAAATGATTTCAAAAGTGTCCATTACATGTGGCAATCAAACATTGCAAGAATATTCGGGAGATTACTTTTTGGCCTCCGTTCAACGGGATTATTCTTCAGAGAAACTTGATTTATTTAATCGTATGATTGGAAACGTGCCAGACTTAAATAATCCGGCACAAGGCGATGGCAGACAAAGTGGTATTTATCCAAGTGCACAGTATACTACAAACATATCTGGAGCGGAACCCTCTATCCGTGGAAGAACATTGTATATTCCATTAAATTCGTGGTTTTCCATGAAAAGTCAAATGGCTTTTCCTTTAACATCTTTGCAGTATAATGAATTGCATATTCACATTACATTTCGGCCAATCCGAGAATTATTTACCGTGTTAGATGTGCAAGATATATCGGGTGGATTTCCCCGTGTCGCGTCTAATTTTAACAAGACATATATGCAGTTTTATAGGTATCTTCAGACTCCTCCATCTGATGTTATTGATGCAACGGATACAATATGGGTAGATAAACGTATGCTGTGGGATACAGACATTCATTTAAATTGCACTTATTGTTTCTTATCTAGGGAAGAAGCAAAACTATTTGCATTGCAAGAACAGAAGTATTTATTTAAGCAAATTGTGGAAACTAAATTATACAATGTGACGGGGTCATCTAAAACAGACATTAAATCCCTTGGAATGGTATCGAATTATATGTTTTATTTCCAGAGGAGTGATATAAAGGACCGAAATGAATGGTCCAATTACACTAATTGGCCATATAAGACAATTCCGCAAGATGTGGGTATATCTAATTTTGAATTTACTAGTGGTGACCAACAAATACAAAACATAAAGACTATACTTGTTAGTATGGGACTTTTGTTAGATGGAGCTTATAGAGAAAATGTGCAACCAGTCGGTGTATATAATTATATTGAGAAATATTTGAGAACAAGCGGGAATGCACCCGATGGATTATATTGTTACAACTTTTGTTTGAATTCAAATGGACACGAAATGCAACCATCGGGTGCCATTAATATGAGCAGATACAATCAAGTGGAATTAGAGTTCCAAACCATTGCTCCACCTCTAGACACAACAGTGCAAACAACGGCTTTTTGCGATTCAACTGGGTCAATTGTTGGAATTAATAAACCCGTATGGCGAACATATACTTACAATTACGATTGTATTATTTTTGAAGAACGAATAAATATGATTACTTTTGTTGGGGGTAATTGCGGTTTAATGTATGCAACTTAATAAAATAAAAAGGTAATATAATATAGCAAATGTCTTCAAGCACAAGTAAACGTACAAAGAAACCGGCTCCATTAATAGAATTTGGTCAATCACTTTCATCTAATTTAATTATGGTTTCTTTAGCCGTGATTTTGTTTGGAATTCCCGCATTGTATACCTCTATGATTGCAGATGCGGGTGGGATGACAGTGGATACATTTGATGCAACTACTGTTGGTAAACCAGATAAAATTGTACATGTAGTCAAAATATTTGAAGGATGGGCGCCTCCCAAATTAGTGACCAAACACGAAACGCACATTAAATTCGATACTTCATCACATGATTATTTAAATGAAAAATTTAGAACATTGTTCCCAACTCATCTGCCATTTGGATATTTTATGTATAGCGTGTTAAAGAGCACCATTAATATTAATTATTCCCTTACATTAGGTCTTCATAAACTGTTTTATAAGTTACCCGAATCACTTACTATTTTGTTAGCGATGGTATTGGTGCCAATGTTGTATTTTGCTTTATATTTTGTGAATATGGGATTGTCCGCTTTTATGCATTTGTATCATTTTAAAAAGTATTTTATTTCATGTGTAAAAGATGAGGAAGACCCATCGAAATGCACTGAATCTCAAGATTATGGTCCCGTTAGTTGGCTTATGTTGTTTGTTTATGGTTTTTTTGGATTTTTACCATCTGTAATGTTTATTATTCCCATTTTTACCATTATTTATTGTCATATTAGTCCTTTGTTAGTTAATTGTAAATTAGCAAAAGGGTCTAGCTCTAATTATGATTTTTTCCAGTTTTTGGGGAATGCATTGTCTTATAAACGACAACTTATTATGTGGATTGTATCAATGGTGTTATTAAAAGTAACGGCGACCACACTTGGAATGTATCCAGCAGTTGGATGTTTAGGTGCTATTTTAGTTTTAGCTGGTGCGACGAGCATTTTTAGTAAATACATACCGGAATGCGCAAAAAAGACGGCAGTTTAAAGGAACGACACTAGTTTGAAGGCCTATAATTTATTGAACAATTATTTAAGGACATAAAGAAGACGTAATGCATTATTATAAATGGGAATTTATGATAATGGCCACATTTTTGGAATAAAAATATATAATTTTGATAACAAAGATTATGCAAATACATTATTTGAAGAAAAATACGAAGAAATAATGAGTCATCAACAAATGAAAGAAGCATATTCATTCTATACCGAGTTGAAGGACAAAAATAATGTGCATTTTCAATTTTATACGGAATGTGCTAGCACATTAAATGGATATAATAATAATAAGACATTTTTAATGTGGCATCCAATGTTGTTGAATACATTTTTACAAATTTTCAATGTTTAATGTAATTGCATTATCCACTATCTTGGCCAATGAAAAAAACAATAGTATAATTTTTAATTTCTTTATATTCTTCCGTGCTTACGGATAAATCAAAATCAAGTGGTCTGGATGAACTATTTATTCCACACCTATTATATCCCCATCTTTCAGTAGACAAAAATTCTTTTATTGGAACTAATAAGTCTTTCTCAAATAAGCATCCATGAATTAAATCGGGTGTTTTTTTACCGGTATATTTATCTTCAAAATACGACCCATTATTTTTAAACTCATTTATTAAATATTCTTTACATTGTAAATAGTCTTTGGGTAACTCATTTTCTTCATATTCATAACGCACAATATTTTTAAATGTTTCATTGTAAGAACCGTTACTATCTTCAATGCAACCTTTACATAACATTTTTTTAATTAACTCAACATTGGTTTCATTCATTTGCAAAATAAGGTCGGATAGTAAAATTTTTATACCAATAGATACAGTTGATTGGTCACAAAATACCATTATATAATTATAATACTTCCCATCTTTATGCTTTAAATCGATATTTTATTATTTAGTGAACCGATTCGTAGCCCATCATATACATATATTCTTTGTCTTTGTTATCATTCTTTTTCATTTTATGATTGTTACCATTATTGTTGTAACAATGAATTCCACAATTGTCTTCAGTCGCATATTTAATTTTAAGTGAAGTTTCTTTATAATTATGAATGTTCCATCTTCCTAATGGCGTTTTAACATGTGGTAAAAACATGCGTTTGAGTATATCAGTAATACGTGTAGTGTTCATTATTGCAATTATATAAAACTATTAAATGTAATAAAATGTATTTCATTTTTTTAATAATAATATGTCTTATAAGCAACCTTATGGCATATATATATATATTGCCCAAGTATTCATTTAAATGGATTCTTCTTCAATAAACTAACAACATGACTACAACTAACAAAAAGAAACTCCCATTTGTTAGTATATGCACCCCAACTTTTAACCGTCGACCGTTCATTCCTTTTATGATAAAATGTTTTGAACATCAAACATACCCCAAGGACAAGATGGAATGGATTATTGTGGATGATGGATTTGACCCAATTGGAGATTTAGTGGCTCACTTACCATATGTGAAATATTTTCGATATGAAACCAAAATGACACTTGGAAAGAAACGAAATGTAATGAATTCCAAAGCTTCGGGGAGTATGTTAGTATATATGGATGACGACGATTATTATCCACCCGAACGAGTTATGCATGCAGTGGAAACCCTTTTGGCAAACCCCAAAGCATTATGTGCGGGGACAAGTGAAATGCATGTTTATTTCAAACATATTCAAAAAATGTACCAGTTTGGCCCATATGGTCCGAATCATTCTACTGCCGCAACATTTGCGTTTCGACGTGAATTGTTGTCTCAGACAAAATACGATGAAACGTCTTGCCTCGCAGAAGAACGCGTATTTTTGAAAGAATATACTATTCCATTTGTGCAACTAGAACCATGTAAATCTATATTGGTTATTTCTCATGCACACAATTCATTTGATAAACGGATTTTGTTAGATGAACCCAATCAATTTGTGAATATATCTCCATTAATAGTGGATAACTTTATTCGAGAACCCGAAATGATTCAGTTTTATATGAATGATGTAGATTCATTGTTAGCGGTGTACGAACCCGGCTCTCCAGTCCATAAGAAGGATGTGAATGACCAAATTATTACATTAAAAGAAGAACGTGAAAAGATGATGAAAGACCAACAGAATTCAGCCATGTTTAAGTTTGAAATGCAATTGAGGCAAGAACTTCAAATGCAACTACAACAATGTGTCCAGCATTATGAAGGAAAATTGGCAGAAAAGACAAGGTTAGTATCGGAAGTATTAAAACGCAATAAAGAATTGACGATTAAAGTAGCTCAATTGGAATTTCAATTAGGTGGAGGCGTTTAATTAATTATATATTTAATTTCAACCATTTAAAAATAAGACATCACATCATTTAATATCAGATGTCTTATTTTGAAGATAACTTTTCACCCGAAGATGTGTGTGCTCCAGTGAATAAACCCGCAAAACGTCAAAATACATTGACAGAGTTAAGAAATACCTTGAAGAATAATATGTGCACGATTAAGATGCCATCTGGTAATAAATTTTCATACTATAAAGCGTTGCTAAATTCTGGCACTCCCATTATTCATGCTATTACGGGTGATTATTTGCCCGGAAAGATTGGTAGTTTAGACGAGAATAAATATTATAAGGTTAAAATGACTTGTTATGGAAATGACCAAAATGGAACATTGTTTTATTTTTCTCCCGAAGAATATGAAAAGCATCAATCTTGCATTGTAAGTGATGAATCTAAACATAGATGGCTGGCTAGAAGAGGATAAAAGCTAACATATAAAAGCCAATAATAAAAAAGAGGTCTTACAGCCAGAAGACCTCTTTTAAATCCTAAAACAAATGTTAGTGGTAATAAAATAAATGTAAAATATGTGTATATATTCTTGTTTTTTATTTATTTATAAAGTTGTTTTTATGAATACTTAATAATCATCGTGCATGTCGTCTCTTGCATTTTCAATCGCATGCTCAAATCTCTCTAGACGGTAACGTTCTGCCATATCTTCATAGGATTCTTCATAATCCTCATCTTGATAATCATCTGGAAAACAATATTCTTCTTCTTTTTCTCTTGCAACAGCATCTTCTTCAAATTTACGAATATTTTCTTCCAACATTTCACCATATTCGGGGGCAAGATAATTTTCTGGATCTGCATAGAATACATCAAGTGCCACAATGTTTGCGCGATGTTCCAAATCCGCATCATATCGCTCTTTTGTTAGGCCATATTTAATCCACATAGCCAAACCCATTTCGTAATCTTTGTTTGACATTGCAACTTCTTCTTTTTCGAAATAATCTTCTTCATTGTAACCCACATCTTCGCTTGTATTTTTGTGGACAGAATGAAATACTTTTCTATGGTTAGACTTACCTTGATGATTCAAACTTTTGGTTGGAGCTTTATGGTTTGTTTCTTCAACTAATTTTTTCTGCATTTTATTCGGCAATGTGCTGACAATGTCTGCCACCTTTTTATCACGCTTTTCCGCTCGTTCGCGTTCCTTCAAACTACGTGATTTGCTGTCTTTTTTCTTTCCCTTGGCGAGTCCATTTTCTGCATAAAATTCGCTTTTGTCATACCAAAAGGCATTATTGTTTTCGTTGTTTTCAAAAGATGACATTCTTATTCGCGTGTTTAAAATGGGGTAAATATGTTGATAATGTATATAATATAAATTGTTTCAATTTTTAAAAAAAAAACAAACATTTTTTGTTTCACTAAAAATAACAAGTAACAATTGATAAAGCGTAAAAATAAAAAAAAGGGGTTGCTCCAATTTTTATTAGTAACAATTAATAAATCTATATATATATAAATATATGTTTACACCTACAGATTCGGATAACCTTAGAAATAAAATATTAGAAATAGTTAATGGTGGAGATATTCCAGATTCATGGAATATAAGTGCTATTACTGATTTTAGCAAATTATTTTATAGAATAAGAGATTTCTCGCGGTTAGAGTTTATACAAAATTGGGACGTATCTAATGTAGAAAATATGTCAAATATGTTTGAAGGTTCTAGGGTTAATCTACCATTAAATAATTGGGATGTATCTAATGTAAAAAATATGTCAAATATGTTTAAATATTGTATTTACTTTAATCAACCATTGAATAATTGGAATGTATCTAATGTAAAAAATATGTCAAATATGTTTCAAGATTGTATCAACTTTAATCAACCATTAAATAATTGGAATGTATCTAGTGTAGAAAATATGTCAAATATGTTTAAAGGTTGTATGAACTTTAATCAACCATTAAATAATTGGAATATTTCTAATGTAAAAAATATGTCAAATATGTTTAAAGATTGTAATATGTTTGATCAACCATTTAATTGGGACTTATCTAATGTGGAAGATATGTCAAATATGTTTGAAGGATGTCCGTTACAGCTAAAACGAATACGACGACAACAAGAACGACAACAACAATCAACACAAATAGCAGAACAAATGCAAAGAGCAGCACAAATCCCTACAGATAACGAAAAAGAACAACCATTTCCTAGATGTATAATCTGTGATGAGTATTTAAACAATAATGCTGGGCCTGGACCAAGTAAAAACTGTGAAAACAATTGTAATGATGTTATAAATGTTTGCAAAAATAATCATTTGTTTCACAGAGGTTGTATTTTAGATTCGTGTAATGCTGATAGAGTTGATGTTGCTTCACAAATGGGTTTTAATGAGTTTCAAAGTCTCCAAACCCAATCAATTGCCACAACGTGTCCTATTTGTAGAGCAAAATTATTACCAGATTGTCAAGGTCTTCGTTATAAAGAAAGAGTACCAACCGAAAATATAAATACAGATGGTATTATAAATAAAGGAGAAGGAAAAAGAAAAAGACGATGCAATAGAAAGACAATGAAATGTAAAAAGAGTAGAAAAACAAAGAAAGGAAGAAAGGGAAGAAAAACTAAAAGAAGAAAACTATAAATATAATAAAACCTTTTACACCTTTTCTCATTTCAAACGCCCATTTTTATATAATGAAAACTATATAAAAACTAAATTATAAAGTTATATATGATTTGTTTTTTTTGTGGAGCAAAAATATCATATTATGAAATTTGTAGACAACAAATGAGGATATGTCGTTTATATTGTAATAAATGTAGAAAAATATGTTCTTATTTATCTTTACAAAAACATAGAAAATTATATAAGAACACATTGATAAATATTATTTTATATAATGGAAACTATTTACAAAAACATAAAGAATTATTTAAGAACACATTGATTGATATTAATGGGCGTTTGAAATGAGAAAAGGTGTAAAAAAGAATCAGTAAACATAATGTAATAATTTTATCTTTTTTATACAGAGTAAATAAAGTACACAATGAGATATAAAGCAACCATAAATAAAATGTAGTTGTTATTCACATTAAATGTAGTAAAATACGTTGCTAACAAAATAGTAGAAATCATAATTAAACTGTCAGCTACCAATATGCGATAGCCAAGTTCGTTTGCATAATCTTTGAATGTATCCATAATTCCACTTACATCTCGAGGTATAGACCGAAATAATAAATAAAATAAAATGTCATGTATCCACTGAACTAACACTGTAAGACCAATTAAATACAATAGATTTTCTTTGGTGAATATTTTAAAGTATAAAAATCGAGCGACAATGATTACTATCACTATACTTAATACATCTGCAAGTCCAGCAGCAAACCCATAAGTAGCATACCATTTTTCTAAATATTTTGATTTAATAACCCCCGTTTTTAATAATATAATACCAACCATATCGACAATCATGGCCGCACTAATAATTGGAAAATAATCCAATGTATTGTTAAAATTGTATATTCCCATTATAATAAATAACAATATAAAATGATTTATTTATACATTATAAATTAATGTATTTTGTATTTGGATTCGGACTATGGTTATCAATAGAAAGTGCGTATTATTTATATGTTCGTCATGTTGTCTATAAGAAAGTTTGTTCATTCAAAAACATATCTTCCACACAGCCAAACGCTTACGTTAAATCATTATTTGATTTGTTAGCTTCATTGAAAACATATACCTTGAATAATTGGGTTGAAGGTATATTTATGAACAATAAATCTACTATAAAGTTAGACAATTTTGTGTCATGTATGTCATGGTTCCATTATTATTCGCCCATAAAAGAGATTACATCGGCCCAATTAACCCAAGTGCATGATGTTGCAACTCAATTATTTAACCAATTTCAATTAATGGACAACAATAATCCAAATACAAAACATATGGAATTAGGAATGGGATGTCCATCTTATTGTCATATGCCTCTCTGCATTTCAACTATATTAAGTAGCATGAATTTATATTATTCGATTTCCTACTTTTACATGAAAGGGTTCAAACAATACAAATGTGGTGGACTAACATATTTGGTTTACACGAAAAAAGGATGCACTAAAGACCCTTATTTATTTATGCATGGAATTACGATTGGAGTGTATTGGTATTCGTCTTTAATAGATGAATTAATAAAAGAACGATCTGTCTTTTTGGTTGTCAATAATGGAATAATAATTAGTTCAATGAACACGGAAATTCAATGTCAAGAACTGGTAGTTTGTGCAGTAAAAAATATCCTAGAAAGACATGACGTAAATAAGGTATCATTAATAGGTCATTCATGGGGGACATTTTGGGCCGCTTGGATTGTCAGAGGAATTCCGCATAGAGTATCACATCTCACTATGTTAGACCCTTTAGCCAATTTTATTATTTTTCCAGAGACAACTTATTACATTTGTTATAAACCGCCAGTTACATGGGTAGATTATTTTGTATATTATTTTATTCGAAATGATTTAGCCGTTTCAAATAGTTTACACCATCTTAGATGGTATGACATTTTGTTAGAATATAAAAATATACCGAATGATATTGGTGTCATTGTTTGCATCGGGGGTAAAGATGAATTATTGCACATTCCATCTGTATTGGAAATTACTGACAATCATATTGCTTCTAGACCGAAAGAGGCAGCCCCATTTATTAAATTGTATTACCCAGACTTTATTCATGGGGAATGCAAAAATAATCCAGATTCTGTAAAAGAACTTATTCATTTTATAAAAAGTTGATTAAAAGTTGACTTAAATACATTTTCAATTTGTTAGTATATATGAATCCCGACCTTAACAAACAATTAGAAGAAAAAGCCATGATTGCAGTAGAAAAATTACTGAAAGATAAATCCGTCAAGACAAATGAAGAAATGATGAATTCTTTGTTAGCAATAATGAAGGATGGCGAAAAAGAATTTATAAAAGAAAGAGGTCGTCCAATGTCTTATAGTGAAATGCGAAATATGTATGGTTAGAAATCAATAATATATTATTTGATTCGTATTACTTAAAAATATATGTTCTAAGAATGATAATAATGGATATTATAGAATTATCTCCCATGGATGCATCTGAATGGAACCCGACTGCTTCTTCTTCTAGTTTTGGTTCGGGGATTGAATTGTTAATGAATGATAAAAAGACGGCTTCTTCTGTAAAAAAGAGTGGAATTGAAATTGATGACTTAACTAGTTTAGAGAATGACCTTAACAACTTAACTGATTTAGGAAGTGGACCATCCAATCACACATCGGCTCCTCTTTTTTCTAACATTACCGAAAACAAATCGTCCGTTAAATTCGCGGACAACATTAATATTGGAAAGGCCATGGCATCAGATACTCCCGCAGATACAAAAACATGGGATGGTTATGGTAAATTCAACAACATTCCCATTAATCCCGACATTAAGGCAGATACAACTCCTACTTTGTCCAAAGAAGATACATTAAGAGAAAAACTAAAATATTTAAGAAAGTTGGAAGCTCTTGAGAAGAAGGGAGTTGAACTAACAAAAAAATATTCCATGGAATCATCTTTGTTAGAAATGCAAGGAGAGTATGAAATGGTGATGGAAGAAAAGGCGCGCCAAAATTCGGTGAAATTTCAAGGCAACATGATGATGGCGGTGATTAATGGAATTGAATTTCTGAATAATAAATTTGACCCATTTGACGTGAAACTAGATGGTTGGGGTGAGCAAATCAATGAAAATATTACAGATTATGATGAAATTTTTGGAGAACTTCATGACAAGTATAAATCAAAAGCCACTATGGCACCCGAGTTGAAGTTGCTTTTTCAGCTCGGTGGAAGTGCCATGATGGTTCACATGACGAACACCATGTTTAAATCTGCTATGCCCGGGATGGATGATATTTTTAGACAGAACCCCGACTTGATGAATCAGTTTCAGAAGGCAGCAGTGAATACCATGTCCGACACGAACCCGGGACTTTCTGGTTTTATGAATGGACTAATGAGTGACCAGCGTTCGGGTCCTCCTCCACCCATTTCAACTCAACGAGCCCAAGCACCCGCCTCTAGACAAGGCAACAATAGTTTTGAGTCAATGCAATTGGGTCGAAACAATTTTACCGATGATGGGATTAACGTGAATGAGACAACCACCCGTCCCGAAATGAAGGGTCCGTCGGACATTAGCGACATCTTGTCTGGTTTAAAAACAAAGACAATTAATATCCATGAAACAAAGGAAACCTCTGGTTACGATACTAACAACAACAGCACCATTAGTATTTCGGATTTGAAGGAATTGCAAGATGGAAGCGGGCTTCCGAAACGAAGCAAACGTCGTCAAAAATCCGATAAAAATACCATTAGTTTGGATATTTAAATCGTTTACATTAAATAATATCATTTATTCAAAATAATATTGTTTCACATTTAAGGTTTTTGAACGGAGTCCCTTGTTTTCACGGTTTTGTTGTTAGTTACTGGCTCGGGTGTTTCTTTATTTTTGACTGTTTTATTTGGAATCACTGGCACATACGCGAGCATTTTTTTTTTATATTTCTCTTTTGAATCTGGATTTTTTATTTTAGTTAGAATGTTTTGCCAAATGTTGTATATATCATTGCTCTTTTTTGAACATGCTAATGAAGCATAGGCGGAAAGAGGAATATGGTCTCCCGGATATAAATGCAATTCAACAGTTACAAAATATTTCCATTTTACTTCTTGAACTGATTCGTCTTTATTTAAATCTTCATTTTGTTTAGATAAAAGAGCCAACTCATCTTCTTGTTGTTTGGTTACTTCATTTTCTAATTGCTTCTTTTTCTGGGAATATAAAATGGTTTCTTGGTCTAAATCGATGTATAATGCGTTTGCTCCTCCTACTTGAATAGAACCTCCTTTAAGCTCAACCATGTTATCAATGATGGATGTAAAATTAATTGAATTCACGTCTTTTGTTTGCTGCAATCGAAGTAACTTTAAAAACATGTCTTGTGCTTGAATTTTGTTGGATATAGATTGGCCTTGTATCAATTTATTCATATATTCAACATTTTTTTTACGGTCTGTATTTTTGCTTGATATTTTTTGTGAAACATCTTCTTTTTCTTCCTCTAGTACGTTTGAGTCATCGTCTTTATGTTCAACCTCTGCTTCACTATTATCTACAGTAGACCCACGGGCTAATGTATTATTTGTAGGTGTTGTTGTTGAAACCCTAGCTCCACTATTATCTACAGTAGACCCACTTGCTAATGTATTATTTGTAGGTGTTGTTGTTGAAACCCTAGCTTCGCTTTCTTCACTATTATCTACTGTAGAGCCACGGGTAAGTTCATCCATTGTAGGCGGTGTTGTTGTTGTTGAAATACCAACTTCGCTTGCTTCACTATTATCTACTGATGCAGACCCACGTGCTAATGTATTATTTGTAGGCGGTGTTGTTGTTGTTGAAATACCAACTTCGCTTGCTTCACTATTATCTACTGATGTAGAGTCATGTGTAAGTTCATCCGATTTATGTTCTTCCACCATTTTGCCAACTTCGCTTGCTTCACTATTATCTACTGATGTAGAGTCATGTGTAAGTTCATCTGATTTATGTTCTTCCACCATTTTACCAACTTCGCTTGCTTCACTATCATTTACTGATGTAGAGTCATGTGTAAGTTCATCTGATTTATGTTCTTCCACCATTTTACCAACTTCGCTTGCTTCACTATCATCTACAGTAGAGTCATGTGTAAGTTCATCTGATTTATGTTCTTCCACCATTTTGCCAACTTCGCTTGCTTCACTATCATCTACAGTAAAGTCACGGGTAAGTTTTTCTGAAGTAGACCCCCAAGATGGCATTATTGGCCATTGAATACTAGTTGGTCCGGTAAGTCCTTTTACAACACTATCATCCTCATCTCCATATGTTTCTTTTTTATCATTTTTGGTAATTTTTTCAACTCCGTTATCCCAATCATAACTAAACGTAGTGTATCGGTCTGACCCAATATAGAACGGAGACCCATTATCAAATAATGTATCTAATACAATCTTAATGTTTGCATTTGTCAAATCATCATTTTTCTTTTTATACACTTTGCTGTATTCATCAAATGGCTCATCCGCTTCTAAAAAATAACCAGACGAAAGTCGAGTCAATAAAGAATTAAAATCTGGAAGTTTAGTCAATTGAATATATTTATATTCGGGTGGTTTTCCGGGAGGAATGCTTTCAAGTGTATTTTGGTGCATGGCGCGTTTAGGAGTAAAATAAATGTCATCACCCGCACCGGTCGGAATAGTCATGTTTGGACTATACTTAAGTTTTTCATTTACTTGAACATTGGTAAGCAATTCAATTCCTAACGTGAATTGATGGTCTTTTTTTTGTTTATTATTAAATTCTTTGTCTTTTAAAAATGCCTCTTTTTCTATTATTTTCTTTAAGAGGGTTTGAATGATAGTGATACGTTCTTTCAGACGCAATTTGAAGGCCTCTTTTCCATCTTTTCCGTCTTTATCATATACATTTGTAATTTGCAAAAACCGAGTATACGACATTTGCAATTCTTTTGTTAGTTTATTGGCGTTTATTAAAAGAGTTTTGGCGACGCCATAATCATCGATTAATAATTTACTTTGTAAATCTTTTATTTTTCCGTCAACTTTTGATAAGTATAGTTCATGATTTTCTGTATATTTTACTTTCGCTTTATTAACTTGGTCATTAAATGTGTTTTCAAGTGTAGTTCCTTTTATTTTTTGTTTTAAATCAATAAATTCAGATTCCGTGTAAGATGCAATAAATGGAAAAAAAATGTCATTTAGTTTAATATATCGTTCAATGTAAGTAAACTTATCTGGGTCTAATGGACTTGCTCTAAAAAAATTATCTAACTCACCAACCACTAAATCTGTTATTTTCTTTTTTAGTTCTGATGCAATTGATTCAGTTTTTTCACTATACAATCCAGTATATATACCATTTAAATTAGTAAGATACTTTTGTATATTTTCGACTGGTTGTATGCGTATAAATTCATCAAACAATCTCGAATAATCGGTATTTAATTTTGAAATTTCGTTGGAATCAAATAACTCTTTCATTTTAAAATATCTATCGTAATTCTTTTTCATTTGCTCCATACTGGATTTAGTAAGACCTTTAAAGTCACTAAATTGAAGATTTTTATCATAATCTGCAATAACCCAATTCATAAATTCAAAATTGAGTTTGTTTTTAATGCAATTTTCATCGGGATTGTCAGAAAATAAAAAATTGTTTAATTCTGTTTTTATTGTAATATCAGATGGGTCTACACTTTTTAACAAATGGTATAAAGCAAATCTTAAAAAATATAGGTCATCAAAAACAGTTTTATTACATAATTCTTTGAAATAATTGTTATTAACATTAATACCATTTACATTATAATAA
>Ga0209353_10000902_pt1 | contig 17373 bp, 13 predicted proteins | sample LauGreSpBDMM15SD_2_FD_187561 | JGI IMG/M metagenome (GOLD analysis project Ga0209353, IMG submission 187561) | Freshwater lake microbial communities from Lake Michigan, USA - Sp13.BD.MM15.SD (SPAdes) (version 2) | ecosystem: Environmental > Aquatic > Freshwater > Lake | place: Lake Michigan...
TGATTTTATTCCCAGAAACCTGGTCGATGAATTGAGTAAAATTACTGAAAAACCTGATTTTATTAAAACTCAAAAAGAAGGTTATGCTGAACTTCAAGCTTTAATTGGTGGTGTTGGCGCTTCTGATACCACTGCAAAATTAATCGTGAAATACTTGAAGGAAAGTGACAATTGATTTTGATAAGTGATAGTTATATTTCTATCACCAATCACTTGTTAACTAACACCTATAAACTGTCAACTATCAACTATGTCTAAAATATTCTTTACTCCCGGACCTGCACAACTTTATCCTACAGTTGAATCTCATGTATTCAATGCATTGAAAGAAAATATTGGTTCTATCTCACACAGAGGGAAACAGTTTCAGGTAATTTACCAGGAAGTAGATCAAAACATTAGGGCGCTGTTGGGTGTTCCTCAGGATTTTAAAATATTTTTTACGGGTTCGGCAACAGAAATATGGGAAAGAATTCTTCAGAATACTGTTGAAAGTCATAGTACACATTTTGTAAATGGCTCATTCTCCAAAAAATTCTATGAGTTTTCAACCGAATTGGGAAATACCGCAACCAAGTTTGAAGTACCTTTTGGATCTGGTTTTGATATCAATACGTATGAAATTCCATCTGAAACAGAATTGATTTGTGTCACACACAATGAAACAAGTTCAGGCGTAATGATGCCAGCCAATGATATTCATACATTACGTGCCAAAAATCCAAACGCCATTATTGCCGTAGATGCAGTTTCTTCAGTGCCTTATCCTCAGTTTGACTTTACTGCCATAGATTCAGTATTCTTTTCAGTACAGAAAGGAATGGGTTTGCCCGCTGGTTTGGGCGTTTGGATGGTGAACGACCGTTGCATTGAAAAAGCCAATGCACTTAAAGCAAAAGGCAAATCTATCGGTACTTACCATAGTTTACCTTCGTTGTTGAGCAATGGAAGTAAATTTGAAACACCTTCAACGCCAAATGTTTTTGGGATTTACTTATTGGCGAAAGTTACAGGTGATATGCTTCAAAAAGGAGCGGATACCATCAGAAAAGAGACAGATCTTAAAGCGTCAAAATTATATGCTTTTGCGGAGAAATCACCTTTGTTAGATATCTTTGTGCAAAATCCTGCACACCGTTCTCCAACCGTTGTGGTGGCAAATACTACTGGCGAAGCTTCTGATTTGATTGCTAAATTAAAAACCAAAAACATCGTTTTGGGTGCTGGATATGGCAATTACAAAGACAAACAAGTTCGTATCGCTAATTTTCCTGCTGTTTCAGTGGAGCAGGTTGATTGGTTGATTGAAGAATTGTCGAAGGTTTAATATAAAGCTGTACATTCAATTGAAAATACAATTACTATGGAAATAGGACAAACATACAAACATCAATTTGTTTTCAGTCAGGATCAGGTAAATGATTTTGCTCAGGTTTCGGGAGATACCAATCCTTTGCATTTAGATCCTGAATTTGCTGCAACCACTCCATTCAAGAAACCCATCATGCATGGATTTTTGGGCGGAAGTATATTTTCAATGGTATTGGGTACAAAATTTCCAGGGCCTGGAAGTGTCTATTTGAAACAGGCAATGGAGTTTTTAAGACCCATGTTTGTGGATCAAAATTACGAAGCCATTTTTACGGTCAAAGAAATCGACATTGCGAAAAACAGGGTTTTGATTGAAACAAAAATTATTGACAGTCAAACAGGCAAAACGACGATTTCTGGAGAGGCCCTGATCATGAACAAAGAACAGGTTAAATAAGTATTGAATGAACAATTGTTTTTATTACATCCTTTCTGTCTGCTGTGTTTTTACCTTTCAAGTAAATGCTCAAATTCTTGATGATTCTACCAAACAGGTTTATGGTTATCATTCAACGAAGTACTTTACTGAAAATGAAATTTTTAAAGACGATACTACCAAATTTTCTCCTGATTCAAGTTTTGATGCTACGATACAACGCTATGAAAAACTGTATTTTAAAGACAATATTTACCAAAACCTGGGCAATTTAGGAACGGCTTCTAAAGCCATCTTTTGGGAACAACCTTCTGCTATTGGTTATACTTTTGGTTACCACACATACAATCAGTATGCTTCCAATGTGTTGAAAAACAACTATTTTGACGCTAAATCTCCGTACACTTCATTGAAATATATTCAGGGTGGAACCGGGGAAAATGCCTTGGATTTTGATTTTACACGTAATTTTTCGAAGTTGTTGAATGTCGGAATGCATGTGCATCGATTAACCTCGGTAAAACAGATTGGTCGTAAAGTGCAGCGCGATAGGAATGTTGACCAATGGGATTTTGGATTCAACACCTCTTTTCATACTGCCAACAACAGGTACACCGCTTTGGCTACTTATGCAAGGTTTTCCACTTTGGTAAGAGAAACCGGAGGAATTAGGCCTGATTCTGTCCAATTTAACCAAACAGATTTGGATGCTTATGATGAATCTCCTGTGAAAATGTCTGACAGTGCAATGACGATGGATGACAGGACAAATTTTAGGTATTACCACCAATTAGGAATTTTACCACACAATATGGTTTCAATTTTTCACTCCTTTTCTTATCAAAATCAATATGTGGGCTTTAATGACCGAAGTCTAAACAATACCAGTTCAGGGGTTACCATGTTCAATGATTTTGTGTATCCTGATTATTCCATTGATTCAACAAGAACTGTTTACCGTGCAAATTTTAATTCAAAAGTAAATACCATTGGGCTTAAATCAAACTTGAATAAATTGAAATTAAGGGCATATTCTATTTTTGAAAACAATAAGTATAAACAAATTATCAAATCAGATTCATTGGATAAATTATTTATGACTGTTGTAAAAGCAGGTGCAGAAACAGACTTTTATTTTAACAATAATGCTAAAATAGAATTTTCAGCTATTCAACAGGTTTCTTTAACTGCAAGAGCAGAAAATACTATGAATCAATTGAATGTGGCTAATAATAAAGATTATAACTTGAATATTTCCTTTGTAAATCAGTTTTTTAAGGCAGGATATTCACAGGTCAGGTATTCGCCAACATTACAACAAATTCAATATGCCTCAAACAGTTATGCCTGGCAAAATAATGCATTCAGACCAATTGAAACCAAAACATATTTTGCTAAAATTTTTAAAACAGTGCAGAAGCAACGGTTTGAATTTGCGCTGACACATACCGAAGTCAATAATTATGTATATTACTTAGATACTGCTAAATTAGATAACCATTGGAGAGAGCAAATCATAGTGAAACAAGATAGAGCCAAAGGGTTTAATATCACTTCATTTGATGTTTTTGCAGATTTTAATATTGGGAATAAATTTTTAATCAACAACCAAGTGAGGTATTCTATGTCAGCAGGTGATGTGAATTATCGTTCCTACAGGGTACCAACAGTGTATGCTTCATCTCTGATTTATTACCAGTTAAGATTCAAGAAAGATTTAGGGCTTCAAATTGGGGTTGACATTCATTACAGGTCTGCTTATAAAGCCGATGCTTATTCCGTTGCCTTACAGCAGTTTGTAGTTCAAAATAATTTTGTTGCCAAAGCTTATACGGTGGTGGATGCTTTTATCAATTTAAAAATTAAAAGTGCAACCGTTTGGGTCAAAGGCAGTCAGATCAATCAATACTTCGGACAACAAGTTTATTTTGTTACTCCTTATTATCCAGGAATGAAAATGGCATTTCATTTTGGCGTAAACTGGCCATTTTTTAATTGATTATTATCCAAACAATTCAGGTTTTCTTTAAAAAATTTAAGCTTAAGGTCCGAGGCTATATTGGCTTTGTACAGTGATTTACATGCTTAAAGTTACTCAACGGTTAATCCAACAGCAGTTTTGAGGTATGTTTTGGATAAATTTGCATTTTTAAAGTTGCACCCAATCAAGCAAGCATCATCAAAATTGGCTTCCATCAGCAAGGCGTTTTCAAAATTGGCTTTGATTAAATTGGAAGATTTAAAATTGGCCCTGATGGGAGAGGATCCTTTTAAGTTTGCGCCACTCAGGTGGGCTGCTTCTAAGTCGGCAAAATCTCGTCTTGCGTTGACCAAACTTGCCTGGTTAAATCTTGGTGTTACGAAGTTTTGCACTGATGAGTGAACAGTCGCTTCAATCACTGGAGTTAAAATAGGAATTTTCTAATTTAACTTTGTTTAAAGTAGTTTTTCACGTGTAACAGTGGGGGAGATTGAGCTTGTAAATGCGTTTCCTGTTTAAATTTTTGATATTTCCTGCATTTTTATAAGCGGGTTCTTCAGAATACCAATACCATCAATCATCGGTATCATTGAGGAACTTGTTGATTTTTTCCTTTCGTTCAGCATGCTGATTTAGCCAGCATATCATGATACCCATGAAGAAAATACCAAACAACATTCCATGTGCTTCAGCTAAAATATTGCTGTAAAAAGCGTCGAAATTGGTATTGTAAAGTGGTAAAATTAAATGAAATACGAAGATTATGGCAAATAATAAAACCATAGCTGAAGTCGCAATCGGCATCTATGGAATTCGTTTCAGGAAGATATTGCTGCCTAGTATTTTTATCTCCTAAAATTATAATTTTAGGGGATGACTACCGCTGGTTGGTACATACGGTGGTGCATCGTCAGGAATATATTATTTAGGTGAAATAAATTTTATTATTTAATTGAACAAAATTGACATTTTGAAATCATAAATGCATAAATTTACAATTCATCAAAATGCATAAATTGCAAATCTGAATGCACTTGCTTTCACTTATACTATTATTGCCCCTTTTTGCTGCTGTGGTTACGCTTTTTTTGCCTGATTATCAGCGAAAAAAAATCAAGTATGTCGCCATTTTTGTAGCGACACTTGAAGTAATATTAAGTATAAAACTGTATACAAAAATAGATTTCTCTAATGCAGCCATTCAATTGCTGGAGCATCACCAATGGTTGCGTTTAGGTTTGGGGTCATTTGGAACACTTTCAATTCAATATGTTTTGGGTGTGGATGGATTAAACTTTTCCATGATTTTGTTGGCTTCATTGGTTTTGTTTATTGGTACCATTGCCTCTTGGCATATTGAAGAGAAAACCAAGGGATATTTTGCGCTTTATTTACTCCTGAGTGCATCCGTTTATGGCTGTTTCTTAGCCCTTGATTTCTTTTTATTCTTTTTGTTTTTTGAATTTATGTTGCTCCCAATGTATTTCCTCATTGGTATTTGGGGAGGTGTCAGGAGAGAATATGCGTCCATAAAATTCTTTTTATATACATTGTTCGGTTCTGTTTTTGTGTTAATCGTGATGATTCTTTTAGGAATATCTACCATTGATCCTGTGCAAACAGCCTTAAATTTAGGTTTAGTTTATGATATACATTTGGTTGATGAACAGGTGGTTATGAAAGTCCAAGCCTTGCTTTCAAGTGGTAATTTGTCTGGTGAGTTGAAACATCTTTTGGTTTATACCATGGATACCAGGTATATGACCGACATCAAAAATATTGTTCCAGAAAGTATTTTAAGCAATTTGAATAATTTCACTTTATTCGGACTTCCTCCAAGGTTAATTGCATTTGCCGCTTTGATGATTGGTTTTTTGGTGAAATTGCCTGCTATACCTTTTCATACCTGGTTGCCTGATGCACACGTTGAAGCGCCAACTGCGATTTCGGTGGTATTGGCCGGCATATTATTAAAAATAGGTGGTTACGGAATTATGCGATTTGCTTATGGCATTTTTCCTGAAGGTGCCGTGCATTTTGCAGTAACCATTGCAGTGATTGGAGTAATTTCTATTATCTATGGTGCTTTCAATGCCTTGGCAATGAAAGATATGAAAAAAATGATTGCCTATTCTTCTGTTTCTCACATGGGATTTGTACTGTTGGGCTTAGCTTCTTTGACCGCTGAAGGTGTTAATGGAGCTTTATATCAGCAGTTTAGTCATGGAATAATTTCAACCATGTTGTTTGTGATCGTCGGAGTATTGTACGACCGAACGCACAACAGAAATATTGATGACTACAGGGGGTTGGCTTCCAAAATGCCTCAATACACCACATTTACTGTGATTGCTTTTTTTGCAGCACTTGGCTTACCCGGATTTTCAGGTTTTATTGCGGAGATATTTGTATTTCTAGGGGCCTTTAATTCCCAGTCAATCAATGGTTTATTGCCACATTGGATTGCTATAGTTGCCACATTTGGTGTTTTGTTGGGTGCTACTTACTTTTTATGGGCGCTTCAAAAAATGTATTTTGGAAAATACTGGCTCAAAGGTGGACATGAATGGAATGAAGCATTGACCGATTTGAGCAACCGTGAATTGTACATGCTTGTTCCTCTGTCATTGATTACCATTGTATTTGGAATTTTCCCTCATTTATATTTTGATACTACCGCAGCATTTTCAATTGAATTTGTGCAAGAAACATTATTGAATTCCAAATTGAATGTACAATCATTTCACCAAATCTTAAGATAAAAGTGTTTTCTATAGACCAATTATCAAATCAGTTAAGGTTAATTACTCAAGATTTGAGCAGTTTTGGTGCAGAATTATTGTTAGGTGTATTTTTTTTAGTTTTAATCCTGATGGACTTGGTCTTTAACAAAAGCGACCATAAAAAAGCCATTTTGGAGACCACCTCTTTGTTTGGAATTTTGGCTGTAGCTTATTTATTAATTAACAACGTCCATACTTTAACCAATCAGACTTTGTTTGCGAACATGATTGTGCTCGGTAAGCCGATTACTGTGGTGAAACTCATGATTTTGTCCTGTACTTTTTTGGTAATTGTATTCAATGCCATCAAAAAAAATTTCCTTATTCCTTCGGAGTTTTATGCGTTGTTAATTGCGTCAACCTTAGGGCTGTTTATCATGGTGATGTCGGCCAATTTATTAATGTTGTTTATAGCCATGGAATTGGTGTCAATCGCTTCGTATATCATGTCAGGATTTAAATTTGATAAAAAAGGAGCTGAAGCCGGAATGAAGTATTTGTTGTTTGGTGCTTTTTCTTCAGCGATTATGCTGTATGGAATTTCTTTGATTTATGGTTTAACAGGCAGTTTATATTATGGTGATTTTCAGTTTTTACAATCATTGTCTGTGGCCAACAGTAAGTTGTTGTTTATCGGGATTTTGTTTGCGTTTGGAGGATTAATTTTTAAAATCTCCGCTGCCCCTTACCAAGTTTGGGCGCCAGATGTGTATGAAGCTGCACCCATTTCTGTGGTGGCTTTTTTATCTACGGCTCCAAAAATAGCTGGTATATTTGTGATGGTATTTTATTGGCAGGTATTGAATAATTTCTCGTTTTCCTGGAGCAGTGCCATCAACATTGATTGGAAATTAATATACTATATTGTGATTGCGCTGACCTTGTTGATTGGTAATTTTTCAGCCTTATGGCAAAACAACTTAAAGCGTTTTGTTGCGTATTCTTCTATCGCCCATGTAGGTTTTATTTTATTGGGAGTGGCAGCGGGTACTTCATTTGGGACAAAAAGTGCTTTGTTTTATTTGGGGGGATATGCATTGATGAACTTTGCCTTTTTGTGGTTATTGGAAGTGTCTGAAATTGAAAAATTTGAAGACCTAAAAGATATTGGTAAAAAACAGGGTTTGTGGGCAATATTGCTGACGATATGTTGTGTAGCTTTGGCTGGAATTCCACCAACGGTTGGGTTTTCTGCGAAGTTTTTAGTGTTTACTGCATTGCTGGAATCCTGGAACCTTTCCGGAGGATTGGAAACTGTAAATGGTAAAATTGCATTGCTATTGTTGCTGTTTGCATTCTTCAATACATTAGTAGGTTTCTTTTATTACTTCAAGATTCCATACCTGATGTACATCAAAAAATCAGATAAAATTATTACAGAGATGAACTTTAGCGTACCTGCAAAAGTTTTTGCTGTAGCGATGGTAATCCCTCTGTTCATTTTGTTCTTTAAATCAATACTTTAAATGAGTTTTTTGTTAAAATTCATTTAACGCCATAAATTAAAACCTAAATTATCTCCTTTACAATGAGCGACCCAATTAAACACGAATGTGGCATTGCACATATCAGGCTTAGAAAACCGTATGCTTATTACCTTGAGAAATATGCAACGCCATTTTATGGATTGAAAAAGTTGTATGTGATGATGGAAAAGCAAAAGAATCGAGGCCAGGATGGGGCAGGTGTTGGGGTCATCAAAATTGATGTCGAACCAGGATTGAGGTACATCAGCCGTTATAGATCAATTGATTCTAATGCGGTGGCATCTATTTTTGATAAAATTTACAAGAAGTACAGGAAGTCAATCAAAGGTTTTAAAGACAGGTCTAAAGATGCTGACTGGTTGTTGGAAAATGTTGCCTTTACTGGCGAAGCTTTGCTTGGACACCTTCGGTACGGAACACACGGTAAAAACAGCATAGAAAATTGTCATCCAATGTTGCGTCAAAACAACTGGCGCAGTAGAAATTTGGTGATGGCGGGTAATTTTAACATGACCAATAATGCTGATTTGTTTCAACGTTTAATCGAATTGGGACAGCATCCAAAAGAAAAAACAGATACGGTAACTGTGATGGAAAAAATTGGGCATTTTCTGGATGAAGAAAATCAGAACATGTTCAATAAATACAAAGACACCCATTCCAACAAAGAAATTTCTGACATTATTGAAAATGGCCTGGATTTACAAAGGGTGTTGAAAAGGTCTTGTAAAGATTTTGATGGTGGTTACGCCATGTGCGGAATTACGGGATATGGTGCTTCATTTGTCGCAAGAGATCCAGCCGGAATTCGCCCAGCATTTTATTATGCGGATGATGAAGTGGTGGTGGTCGCTTCTGAAAGACCTGCCATCAAATTGGCTTTTGATTTACCTGATTATTCTCAGATCAAAGAAATTGAACCTGGCCATGCCTTGATTATTAATAAGGATGGTACTTTTGGTGAATACCAGTTTATTGACAAAATTGAGAAAAAACCGTGTTCTTTCGAACGCATATATTTTTCCAGAGGAACAGATCCTGATATCTACAAAGAAAGAAAACAATTGGGTCGTTTATTGATTCCTCAAATTTTACAATCGGTTGATTTTGATATTGAAAACACCGTTTTTTCTTACATTCCCAATACTGCAGAAAATGCCTACATCGGCATGATGGAGGGAATTGAAGAGTATATCAAAGCGTACCGTAAGAAAAAAATCACGGAAGGAAATTTAAGTGCGGATGAATTGGATAAAATTTTATCTATTTGTCCTCGTACTGAAAAGTTGGTCATCAAAGACGCCAAACTGCGTACTTTTATTGCCAACGACAACAGCAGGGATGAAATAGTGAGTAGTATTTACGATACTACCACAGATGTAATTAAAAAACAAGTAGACAACCTGGTCGTTATCGATGACTCTATTGTGAGGGGAACTACCTTAGAAAAAAGTATTCTTAAGATTTTGGACAGGTTAGAACCTAAAAAAATCATCATTGTATCTTCTGCACCACAAATTCGTTTTCCGGATTGTTATGGTATTGACATGTCTAAAATCAAGGAATTTGTTGCTTTCAGAGCCATGTTGGCCTTATTGAAAGACAATAACCTGGAATATAAACTGGATGAGGTTTACGACAAATGTAAAAATGCAGAATTGGAAGGAAATACGAATACCAATTTTGTAAAAGAATTGTATGCTCCATTTTCTGATGATCAAATTTCTGCTAAAATCGCTGAAATCATTACTCCCAAAGAGTTGACATCAAAAGTGCAGGTTGTCTATCAAACTGTGGCGAATTTACATGTGGCTTGTCCAGAGAATGCTGGTGATTGGTATTTTACTGGAAATTACCCAACTCCTGGTGGCAATAAAGTGGTAAACGCTGCTTTCGTTAACTTTATGGAAGGTAAAACGGTAAGGGCTTATTAAGGATTGTAAGTTAAGAGTTGTCAGTTTTAATTTCTGCTATGGTTCATGCTTATGAACCATAGCAGAATTTTTTTGTTTCATCGTATATTTTCAAGCGTTGTTGAATTGAAATACATTACGTTATTGATGAAAAATGTTTTTGGAAAATGAGTTACTGTTTGTATAAATCAACGTTGATTTAAAGTGTTGAATTCTAATACTTTTATTTAGGGTCTGCTGAAAAAGCATTAACATTATCAATAACAGTGATTTATGATTAAGAATAGATTTTAAAGTGCAAACAAATCATGCGCATTCTTTGAATTGTCTTGCTTACCACCTATTAAAAATGCGTTATCCCGATATTCTCGGGATTGATCCATGAAGCGGTTAAAAAACAAAACACTGTTTGAGCCACGCTACTGTTGAAAGTTTTCAACAAATTTAGTGGCGAGTTTGTTTCCAGCGTAATGGAGCAAATTCGTAGCATTTTTAAACAAATGTCCGCCGTGGCGGAGTCTTGATTTTCGTTTGTTAATTTTTTATCAATTTTAAATTACTAAAATAATACAAAATTACTGCCGAATTTTTGCTGTGAATAATTTAATTTTTCACCGCAAAATTGGTTTTTAGGAAAATCAAAATGTCACTAGGTTACAAATTGTAAACTAGTGAATATGCAATTTCGTTTTTCAATTTAGTTATCAGCTTTTATACGTCTAATCGGCATAATCCGCATTCCAAGTTTATATTCTAATAACAATATTGCACACGGATTTTAAAGAAACAAAATTCAATCACTTAACGACATTAGTAACAAGAGAGGAATCAAGGATGTGTTACCCTCTACTTCAATTCATCCAAAAAACATAATCGTTAAATTAACCTTCATTAGTTGTTTTTTAGGGAATAAAGTAGAAATTTGTGTGGTATAAACGAAGATAAGGTTTGAAAAAAGTATTGGTGATTTCTTATTACTGGCCTCCTGCGGGTGGGTCAGGTGTACAAAGACCTTTGAAGTTCGTGAAGTATCTTCCTGAAATGGGTTGGGAACCAATTGTTTATACGCCTTCCAATGGTGAAGTTCCTGACAAAGATTTGTCATTGATGAAAGACGTATCTCCTAATTTACAGGTAATTACACAACCTATTTTTGAACCCTATACTTTATACAAACTATTTACAGGCAAAAGCCTGAAAGAGAAAATCAATCCCAACTTCTTTACACAAAAAAAAGAAGGCTTTAAAGACAAAGCGGCCATCTGGATCCGATCTAATTTTTTTATTCCTGATGCACGTATGTGGTGGATCAAACCTTCCATTACTTACCTTGAAAAATACATTCGGGAAAATAAAATTGATGCCATCATTTCTACAGGGCCGCCGCACAGCATGCATTTAATTGCTTTGGGATTAAAGAAAAAACTACATATTCCTTGGTTGGCAGATTTTAGAGATCCATGGACGAACATAGATTTCTTCAAAGAATTGACCCTTACTTCCTGGGCGGAAAAAAAACACAAAAGTCTTGAAAAAGAAGTGCTTACCACGGCTGATAAAGTAGTGTGTGTAGGAAAAACCTGGGGCGAAGAACTGGAAGTACTGTGTAACCGAAAAGTCGATATCATCAACAATGGTTTTGACCCCGATGATTTTGATTTGAAAGAAGCCATTCCATTGGATGCGAAGTTTTCTATTGTGCATTTGGGAATGTTTTCCAAAGGCAGAAACCATGAAGTATTCTGGAAAGCCTTAGCTGAATTGTGTGCTGAAGATGAAGTTTTTAAAAATGATTTGCAATTGAAGTTTTATGGTAAATTAGATGTTTCTGCCAAAGAATACATGCTGAAATACCAGTTGGAAGCACAAACGCATTTTTTTGAATATGTGCCACACAATGAAATTGTGAAAGTGCAGTTTTCCTCCCGTGTATTGTATTTGTCTGTCAACAATACGCCCAATGTAAAAGGCATCATGACGGGTAAAATATTTGAATACCTTGCCGTGAAACGTCCGATTTTATGCATAGGTTTGGAAGAAGGAGACGCCGCAGAGGTGTTGAAAAATACAGGTGTTGGGTTGATCTCGGGTTTTGAGGATTTGGAAAAGCTGAAAGCCAATATCAGGATTTTGTACCAACAGTATAAAAAAGGGGAGGACCAGGTTTCTGGTGCTCAGATAGAACAATACAGCAGAAAGACACAAACGGCTCAATTGGCCAAACTGTTAAATAACATACAATAAAACACACCATTTTATGTCAAAAAAAATCATTACCGTTGTCGGTACCCGCCCCAATTTAATTAAGATTACCCAATTTTTTAAGGAGGCTGAAAAGCAATGTTTTGACCTTAAAATTGTACACACGGGCCAGCATTTTGACAAAAATATGAACGATGTTTTTTTCGATGAACTGGAAATGCCTTTGCCAAACTATTCCATGAACGTGGATAAAACCTCTGTAATTACACAGATGGCAGGTATTATGGTGGAACTAGAAAAGATTTGTAAAGAATTTAAACCTGATTTGATTGCGGTGGTAGGCGATGTGAATTCTACTTTTGCTGCAGCACTCGTAGCCAACAAACTGAGTATTCCTTTGGCGCATATTGAAAGTGGTTTGAGAAGTTACGACAATGAAATGCCCGAAGAACACAACAGGATATTGACAGACGCCATTACCAATTATTATTTTATCACAGAAGAAGGTGGCAGGAAAAATTTGTTGGGTGAGGGAAAACCTGAAACGTCTTTGTTTATGGTGGGCAATACCATGATTGATACTTTGGTAGCTTTTGATGCTAAAATTGAACAAAGTGTCATTTTGGAGAAATTGAATTTGCAACCAAAATCCTACATTCTCCTTACCATGCACCGTCCTGGAAATGTGGATTTTCTTGATGGCTTGCAAAAGTTGTTGGCTTTGATTCAGGATTTAAGTAAAAAATACAAGATCGTTTTTCCTATTCATCCCCGTACTTTACAAAACCTGAAAAAGTTTGGCTTGGAAGAAGCTTTTATTTCAAACCCAAACCTGATTTTATTGGAGCCAGCCGGTTATCTTGATTTCCAAAAAATGATCAAATACAGTGCCTTTGTAATTACTGATTCAGGCGGGATACAAGAAGAAACTACCTTTAGACAAATTCCTTGCATCACTTTAAGACCCAATACAGAAAGACCAAGTACGATTGAATTGGGCAGTAATGTGTTGATGGACTTTGATTTAACGGCATTGAAGGATAAAATTGCTCAAATTGAAAATGGAACCTTCAAAAAAGGAACAATTCCTCCTATGTGGGACGGAAAAGCTACAGAAAGAATATTCGAGGTGTTGAATAAGATTATTTAGGGTTTGCTGAAAAACTCGCTTACCCATTAATTGTTACTTTAATTCTATCTTTTGTCAACTATTTATTCACTTGATGAAAAAAGTAACCAACGAAAATCAAGACTGTTTAAAAAATGCTACGAATTTGCTCCATTACGCTGAAACAAAACAAACTCGCCACCAACTTTAGTTGAAATTTTTAACAGTAGCCTGGCTCAAACAGTGTTTTGTTTTTAACCGCTTCGTGGAGCAAATTTCTTAACGCATTTTTTATAAGGTCAAATTCAGGAATATTTGGAGATTGAATATCAAAACCCTTGCACTTTGAAGTTAAAAACTAGATGTATTCTGCTGTAATTTATAGCTTTAAAAGGTTTTCAATAGGCTTTATTTAAATCTTTACGGATGATTTGAAGTTCTTTTTTATTGCGAGCTCCGTAAAGTAATTCAGCACATGTAATATCTGAAACAGCAATATTATGTTGTCCCAATTCAGAAATCTCTTTTACAATTAAATCATTGCCTCGATAGATTTCAATAAAAATATTCGTGTCACAGCGTATCATGAGTTTTTATTCCATGCTTCTTTTCGAAGTTTTTTAGCATCAATATGATAATCCTTCCAAATTCCAGTGGAGAGTGAAAAAGTTGTTTTTTTGTTTACTACTGGAGCATTGGTTTTCAACGCTGCATCTATATCCAACGATTTTAAAAAAACAATTAGCGCATCAATTTTGGATTGATCTAAATTATTTTTCAATAGTAGATGTTGCATTGTCTTAATTTTTAAGTTTAAGAATTCTTTATACAAAAATACTCAATAAAAGCTAATTTGCTATTATTGAGTATTTTAAATTTGTACCTAACTCACTCCAGAACCATTTTCAACACCTTTAATAGGAGACACGAATTGTAGTTTTCCGTCTTTGTCTTCAGCCATTAAAATCATGCCTTGAGAAGTAATTCCTTTCAATTCTCTAGGAGCAAGGTTTGCCAACAAACATACTTGTTGCCCAATGATGTCTTCGGGAGCATAGTGTTCTGCAATACCGCTTACTACAGTTCTTTGGTCTAAGCCAGTATCAACAGTAAGTTTCAATAATTTTTTGGTTTTCGGTACAGCCTCTGCGGCAGTAATTGTTCCAACACGAATGTCCATTTTACCAAAATCATCAAAAGTAATTTCTGGTTTTAAGGGAGTCGTTACTTTTAATTCCAATTCGTTTTGTTTTTTAGTATCTTCTAGTTTTTGTAATTGAGCTGCAATCACTTCATCTTCAATTTTTTCAAACAACAAGCTCGCTTTATTCAATTGATGTCCTGCAGGAACCAAATCCGCTTTGCCTGCGTCAGTCCATTTAGAAGCAGCGAGGTTCAACATGTGGTTTAATTTAACCGCAGTTTCTGGCATAAATGGTTCTACCACGATGGCTAGGTTAGCAGAAATTTGAAGTGCAATGTTCATGATGGTTTTCACACGTTCCGCATCTTCTTTGATCAATTTCCATGGTTCTGTTTCTGCCAAGTATTTATTACCCATTCGCGCCAGGTCCATAAGGAAACTCAAGGCTTCTCTGAATCGGTATTGTTCAATAGAGTTGGCTATTTTGTTGGGAAATGCTGCCAGTTGTGCTAAAATATCTTTGTCCAAATCAGACAATTCTCCTTTGACCGGCACAATATTGTTGTAATATTTTTCGGTAAGCACCAAAGCCCTGTTTACGAAATTGCCAAATACCGCAACCAATTCATTGTTATTTCTGGCCTGAAAATCTTTCCAGGTAAAGTCGTTGTCTTTGGTTTCAGGTGCTGTAGCGCAAAGTACGTAACGTAAAATGTCTCCTTTGCCTTTGAAATCAACCAAGTATTCATGCAACCAAACGGCCCAATTTCTAGAAGTAGAAATTTTATTTCCTTCTAAATTCAAGAACTCATTCGCAGGAACATTTTCTGGTAAAATATAGCCTCCATGCGCATGTAACATGCTAGGGAAAATGATACAATGGAATACGATATTGTCTTTACCAATAAAATGTACCAGTTTAGCATCTTCGTCTTTCCAATATTTCTCCCAGCCTGTTGGGTTATTTTTTTGCTTGAACAATTCTTTCGTTGCAGAGATATAACCAATCGGTGCATCAAACCAAACGTACAATACTTTGCCTTTTGCTTCTTCCAAAGGAACAGGAACTCCCCAATCCAAATCGCGGGTTACCGCTCTTGGGTGAAGGCCCGCATCCAGCCAGGATTTACATTGCCCCGAAACATTGGCTTTCCATTCTTTGTGGTCTTCTAAAATCCATTTGCGAAGAAATGGCTCATATTTATCCAAAGGCAAAAACCAGTGTTTGGTTGGTTTTAAGACAGGTACTTCACCGCTCAATGCCGAAACAGGATTGATCAAATCTGTGCCACTCAAGGATGTGCCACAGTTTTCACATTGGTCACCGTAAGCATTGGTGTTTCCACAATGCGGACAGGTTCCTTTTAAATACCTGTCGGCAAGAAATTGGTTGTGTTTGACATCATAAAACTGATCCGTAAACTGTTCAATGAATTTGTTTTCATTGTGCATGTGCGTGAAAAAATCTGACGCTGTTTCGGCATGGGTTTCTGAAGAAGTTCTTGAATAAATATCAAAAGAGATATTCAATTCTTCGAATGATTTTTTGATGATTTCATGGTACTTGTCAACCACTTGTTGTGGGGTAAGTCCTTCTTTTTTAGCGCGAATGGTAATGGGCACACCATGTTCATCGGAACCACCAATTAACAAAACATCTTCGCCTTTGGAACGAAGAAATCTTGCATAAATGTCGGCAGGAATATATACGCCAGCCAAATGTCCAATATGAACAGGTCCGTTGGCATAAGGCAATGCAGTGGTAATGGTATATCTTTTAAAATTCTTTTGGCTCATGGTATTTTTTGCAACAAGGTGGTAATGTGTCCAGGCTGCTAAGATAGTTGTTTTAAGGGATTGGAAAAATAGGAATTGGTATTTAATATAAATTGTTCTTTATCGAGTAACAGAAATACAATATGCTATTGAATGATTGAACACAGAGTAAGCCTATGTATTGGCAGTAACAGCTGTGAATTCTTTAATTTCACTCTAGGGGTAGAGGTAATTTAAGAGTACAGCTACAAACTTTGGGTTATGTATTTTAGTAAAGATTTAAATTAAATTCCTTGACTTAAATCAACTCTAAGGACATTAATTCACTTATATTTGTAGCTGTTAAAAAACGGAGAATTTTCTTGACAACGATAAATTCTCCACATAGAAATGTAAACATACAAAAAATGGAAAAACCAGTAATTATATTTGGTGCAAAAGGACTAGGACAAGTGGCATTGGATATTTTTAAGTCAAACGATGTTGTAGTGTATTGTTTATTGGATGATGATAAATCTCTTCACAACACTGAAATTGATGATGTGATTGTGATGGGAAGTACTGATGATGAGAGTTATATAGAGTTGATTGGCCCCAAAGCAGAAGTGTTTGTTGCCAATGATGACAATAAGTTTCGCAAGTCCTTGGTGGAAGCTTTGTTGGAAGGGAGAAAGGTAATGCCTGTAAATGCCATCCATAAAAATGCTTCTATAGAGCCGAGCGCTATTTTAGGTCATGGATCTTTGTTTGCTTCAGGCGTGGTGATTGGTACCAATACTAAAATTGGCAGCCATAACATTATCAATGCAGGTGCCATTGTAGATTACAATGCAGCGTTGGAAGAGTTTGTACAGGTAGGTGCTGGTGCCATTATTGGTTCAGGCGTAAAAATAGCCGAAGGAGCATTTATTGGTTCAGGAGCGGTGATTGTAAGTGGTGTTACCATTGGTAAAAAAGCACAAATCGGTATTGGTTCGGTGGTCATTGCCAATGTTCCTAATGGCGCAAAAGTGTTTGGAAATCCTGCTGTTGAGATGAAATAAATATAGTGGCACCTTACATGATAACGGTAAATTTGCGGTAGTGATTGCGTCCCGATTTTCTCGGGACTTCTTAGTTGTCAGAATTTTAATGCTATCATGAATGCTTTACAACTAAGAAAAAAGCGCGTTGTGAAAGCACGAACTGCCACGGTGGAATCATCCATATACAATTCATTTAATTCATTCAAC
>Ga0209353_10000903_pt1 | contig 17371 bp, 12 predicted proteins | sample LauGreSpBDMM15SD_2_FD_187561 | JGI IMG/M metagenome (GOLD analysis project Ga0209353, IMG submission 187561) | Freshwater lake microbial communities from Lake Michigan, USA - Sp13.BD.MM15.SD (SPAdes) (version 2) | ecosystem: Environmental > Aquatic > Freshwater > Lake | place: Lake Michigan...
TATATCTCCCATATGTTAACTAAAGGACCATCTCCAAAATAATAAGGATTAAGACATTACGTAATATTTTTCGTTTTTCATAATATTTCGTCTAAAGGACCATCTCCAAAATAATAAGGATTAAGACCAATAAGAATCCGAATGCTAACTTGCCTTTAGAACACTAAAGGACCATCTCCAAAATAATAAGGATTAAGACAACCTAAATCAATTTCAATCATTTGAGAAGCGAAAACTAAAGGACCATCTCCAAAATAATAAGGATTAAGACCAAATTAATTTATCATTTTTAATATCGACTATTTGATCTAAAGGACCATCTCCAAAATAATAAGGATTAAGACTTGAACAGCTGAGATACTATCTTGTAGTATCTTAACTCTAAAGGACCATCTCCAAAATAATAAGGATTAAGACAGTCTAAGGTTGTAGAATGTTTTATTTTCCTTTACTCTAAAGGACCATCTCCAAAATAATAAGGATTAAGACATCATTAAATTTCAACCATCCTTGATAGTCTCCATCTAAAGGACCATCTCCAAAATAATAAGGATTAAGACTCTTCCATGAGTGTCAAGCGTTTAAAGATCGAACCGTCTAAAGGACCATCTCCAAAATAATAAGGATTAAGACTCCGGAGCAAAAAACGAGTAATGTGTTTTCTTCGACCTAAAGGACCATCTCCAAAATAATAAGGATTAAGACACTTTTATTAATGTCTTAACTAAAGCAAGACATTCAACTAAAGGACCATCTCCAAAATAATAAGGATTAAGACTATTGGTTTAATAAATGTCATAACGATATAAGGTTTCTAAAGGACCATCTCCAAAATAATAAGGATTAAGACTGCCTTCGCTGTTTTTGTCAATGCGCCAAGCGTTGCTAAAGGACCATCTCCAAAATAATAAGGATTAAGACCCGAGATTATGTCAAAACGGAACTCTTTATTAGTAACACTAAAGGACCATCTCCAAAATAATAAGGATTAAGACTTACCAAACTGGTTCATACATCTTAACATAATTTCACTAAAGGACCATCTCCAAAATAATAAGGATTAAGACATTGTATGCTACAATAATATGTTGCATAGCAAAGTTCTAAAGGACCATCTCCAAAATAATAAGGATTAAGACGTAAGTTTGTTTTGAACCTTTCCCGTTTCCGGGTCACTAAAGGACCATCTCCAAAATAATAAGGATTAAGACTTTCAGAAGAGATGATATCGAATCTGAACTGTTTTCTAAAGGACCATCTCCAAAATAATAAGGATTAAGACATCACTTACATTAACACCTTAACATGTGTATAAAACCTAAAGGACCATCTCCAAAATAATAAGGATTAAGACCTTGTCTCTTCTGAACGGTCGTTGTTCACTGAGATATCTAAAGGACCATCTCCAAAATAATAAGGATTAAGACATAGCACTTAGTAATAGGATAGAAGAGATTACTCTTCTAAAGGACCATCTCCAAAATAATAAGGATTAAGACATACCAGTTCTTCTCATACCAATAGAAATTAGATTCTAAAGGACCATCTCCAAAATAATAAGGATTAAGACTATATTCACCCGTAGGTGTAATATCAACCGAGATTACTAAAGGACCATCTCCAAAATAATAAGGATTAAGACTCTATTAATTGGTCTGCTATATCTCCCATATGTTAACTAAAGGACCATCTCCAAAATAATAAGGATTAAGACATTACGTAATATTTTTCGTTTTTCATAATATTTCGTCTAAAGGACCATCTCCAAAATAATAAGGATTAAGACGTTTCTGTTAGTGTGTTCAGTAACAACACCTTCATTCTAAAGGACCATCTCCAAAATAATAAGGATTAAGACTTATATTACCATCAATTAGTAACAATAACATACTTCTAAAGGACCATCTCCAAAATAATAAGGATTAAGACTGACAGTTGTTGGTGTACCAAAGAATGCAGCCATACTATAGGACCATCTCCAAAATAATAAGGATTAAGACTGTGGCTCTTTACTACTGTCATCTTTCCAATAGTATTCTATAGGACCATCTCCAAAATAATAAGGATTAAGACCACCAAAGAATGAGTTCTGTACGACAGGCCCTTGCACTATAGGACCATCTCCAAAATAATAAGGATTAAGACTAGTGAGTTTTCTTTGATAATGTACCGAAGACGGTACTCAACAGGACCATCTCCAAAATAATAAGGATTAAGACAATGCAATCTTTGCCTTGTTATATAACATACCACAACAGGACCATCTCCAAAATAATAAGGATTAAGACGCTTTTCCTGCTATGTCTTTCTTTGCCATAGTAACTCAACAGGACCATCTCCAAAATAATAAGGATTAAGACTAGTTATGTGATGCCTCCATCATGATGTTTCGTACCTGCAACAGGACCATCTCCAAAATAATAAGGATTAAGTTTGTGGTAAGTGCAAACCTGTTGCGGTTTAGTTTTGGTACTTTTGCATTGTACTCTAAACAACAACATTCAATACTCCAAACACAACTAATAATAGCAATAACCAGGTTATCGGCATTACACTTACCTCAGAGCAAAATCAAGTTATAAATCGTATTGTCGATTTTGTACATCCTGATAATGATAAACGTGTATTTATTTTACAAGGTCCGGCAGGAACAGGTAAAACTACAATTATCAAAACCATTGCTGATAGGCTCAAAAATAGAAATATGAATTTAGTTTTGTGTACACCTACTGGCAAGGCGAGCGAAATATTGTCGAGCAAAACTAATATTGTTAGTCATACTATACATTCTTTGATTTATAATATTCAGGAAGAGAAAGACAAAGTGGTATGTATAAGAAAAGAAATCAAGTATGAAAATCAGCCTGTGTTTATTATAGACGAGGCATCTATGGTGGGAGCAATGCTTGATAATGGTAATGTTGACTTTAAAACAAATGCCCCTTTAATTGACGATTTGTTTACTTTTATGCGTTTGTCGCACCAACAATATAAGGTTATTTTTGTAGGAGACAGGTTTCAATTACCACCAGTTAATGAAAAGATTTCTGTGGCATTAAATTCGGAAATGGTACAGAAAAGGTTTGGCGTATTGGCAACTACAGCTAATTTGACAGAGATCAAACGTTTTGATAGTGATAATTTAATTTTCAAAAAATCGTCTCAATGTAGGTACGCTATTGATAATGGTGCATCCATAAATGCAACAGCTGATTTGTACAAGTTTGCCAATAGAAGCAAAATGTATGAAAGGTTTGCCTATAACTTTGATATACAAAAAATAGACAAAATAGCCTTGATTACGAGTACCAATAAAGCAGCAAATATGCATAATAGAGAAATTCGTAATCGTTTGTTTGCTAATGCTAATGAAGGGGTTCAAGTTGGGGATTTGTTGATGCTTACCAACACCAACTATAATAAGGGCAATTCGCTATATAATGGACAATTGGGAAAGGTATTGGCATTGGATAGCAAAATAGAAGAAGTAGCAGGATTGAAATTCAAATATGCTAAAATAGAATTTAACAGTAATACTACTTTAGTGAAAACGGTGTATAAACCTATTATTCTTAATTTATTGAATAGAGATGATGTTGGGCTAAATATTTCTGAACGTAAAGCCTTAACTCACCATGCTTTTGTAAATAATAAAGAATTTAGGGAGTCCGGAATTAAATCGGATGATGTATTTCTTTCAGCGCTGCAAATGAGATATGCCTATGCCGTAACTTGTCATAAGGCTCAAGGTGGAGAATGGGAAAATATAGTTATTGATCCTTATGTTGCTTATGCAGATGCTCGAATGCAATATACTGCCATTACTAGAGCAAGAAAACATGTAGCGAGTTATCATTGTTAATAAGTTCTAAACTTTACAAAATCGAAATATATAGTTTTTTTATTGCCTTTTTGAATTGCTTTACGCTTGGTGGTGGAAGCAATACAAAGGAAATCGATTTTTTGTAATTCAGATACCATTTTGAAGGTAAAAGTATGCTCACCCATAATATGAATGGCTGTTGGGTTAATTTGTTGAATTTGAATGATGTATTTTTTAACCAACATCACTAATTCAGAACTATCAATATGAGGGTCGATAGAAGGGAAGCTTAAATCTTGAATAGTAGTATATTGTTCTAAGGCAATATTTTTTTGGTTTGCTGTCCATTCTTTGGTTGGGTGATTAGAGAAATTGAGTAACATGTCAATGTTTCTTATTAAAATGAGTTTCTGTAAGTCCAATGAAATTTTTAAGCATATTGATAAATGTTATTGGAGGTGCAGTTTTTGTATATCCTCCATGATTAATGTCATTTCGTAATGCAGATATATTCGCATACAATTCTGCAATATTATTAATTAGCTCAATTTCAAAGAGTTTATTGGTGATATCACTATTGGTTGTAAGCGTATTATTCCATTCTGATTGTAAGGTTTTATTCTTAATTACGTTTAAAATGCTACTAATGAGTGTTCTGGCTTTTTCGTTGTTGGGAACTAAAAATGCGGGGCTTAAAAAGCTGTAATTAATTATAATTTGAGTAACAATTCCTTCTTGTAATTGTGTTATCCCTTGTTGAAAAAGATTGTGTTGTATGCACCATTTCGCTGATTCTAGCCAGATTAAATTAGTGTTTACAAGTGGTTTGATTTTAATATCAATTAATTTTAAGACACCTTTTAGGGGTTTTATAGGTACATCTGAAGTTGATAATGATTCAATAATTGTATTTAGTTTAGCATAATCGAAATTTAAAATTTCTAGCCCTCTATTAGTTTGGATATTTTGAGATAACTTTAATAAATGCTTAACGAGGTACTGTAATTCTCTTGAAACTTGGTCTATACCCTGAGACTCTTTTAATAGTAACCTGATGTTTTGATTAGCCAAGTTGAACATATCATCAACTATGCCATATTTATTGAAATTATGAACAGCTTCGGTCCATTGGTTTAACTCAATTAATGCTGTAAGGTTTAATATTGGTACATTTCTATCTTTAATGTCCCAATGTATAATTTCAGAGGCAGTACCTAATTTTTCAAAAGCGCCATAATGAATGGCTTTTAAGGAAATATTTTTGGTAGCTTTTAGGTAATTAATAAGTACCAAGCCCATCATAGGTAAAAATCGAAAGGCATGGGTGATGTCGAAGTATATTTCGTCATCAGCTTGTAATGAATCGCTTATGGTTTCGAATATTTCCCATATTTCAGCTTCCGAAAAACCCTCTTTAATTCTTATTTCTTCAAATGGAATTTTGTTGTCAAGTTTTTGAAGTCGTGTTTGTAAACCTTCAATGCATATTGGAGTTTTTGATTTAAAGTCAAAATGGCCATCGTTGAGGTAATTTTGAGAATATGATTTTTCGGTACAAAAAATGATAATTTTATCGTCGTTGGTAAAGTGATTGCAATTGAGTTTTATCAAAGCTTCTTGTACAAATCTTACATTTTCTATTTTACTATTAGAGTCAAATTCTAAGTGATAATTGCAAGGTACATAGTTGCTTGTACCCATAAATGACAGGAATATTTGACGAGGCATGGTAGTGTTTAAATTAGGTTAGACTGATGAATCCAAGCATCTAACATTGAAAATAATGCTTTTTCAATAGTTAAACCCATTGAATTATTACGCACAGATTCTAAGCTAAACAATAACAAATTAGAATCTTTGCATTTTTCAATAACCCTGTCATTCGGTTTTTGATCTAGAATAATGATTCCTTTTGCACCTAAGCCACCATAGTTTTTTACAACGTTTCTAAATTTATCCACATCTTTAATTTCATTCATTTGCAATTTACACTCTACAAATAAGAGTTTATTGCCCAAATTAACAACGATGTCAATTTCATTTTTAGCTTCTCCTTTTTCATAATTAACAATGGCATTCAGAATGATTTCAGTGGCATATTTCCATGGTTTTAAAATAGTTGCTACTTCTAATTCAAACCAACCCGTGTTTAATACCAATGCTCTTGCATTTTTACTTTCGAATTTATAAATCTCATTTTTATTATTATACTTATTACAAATACTCACAGTTAAATATCCTGTTTCTTTGTCAATTGTAAAATTAGAACCGTTTTTATGTTCACCTTTCAGCGGCTTGTGTGATTTATTAGCAACCTCTCCTAAAGCATAAATATCAAAAGGTAACGGTTTCTTTTTAATTTGTTCTACTATTTTAAAGTCGGATGCTGGAATTTCGTTGAATTTATCATAACTTTTTAGTTTGTTACCTGATAACGCAAAGCAAATATCAATTGTAATTAATGATTTATCAATTTCGTAAGTTTCTCTTTTGTTTAAATCAATTACATTTTCGTTTTGGTCAATATAAGCAATCATAGCTCTACTTTGTTGTGCAAATACACTCACTACTGCAATTGACATTATTTTGGTACCTCCAGTGGAATTTACAAAAAAAGTGTCGTTCGGATGTTCACTCTCAATATCTTCTGAAACTCCCATGATTTCTTCAAAATCAAATGCATTAATTTGAATTAATTGAAAATCACAAGGATATATTTCTTTTAAAATATTAGCTTGTTCAATCGAATCTTCAGAGTGAAGAAGATAAATTTTGTCAGGTTTTGAGTGTATTAAACCTTGGTATACAGGCATTGATTGACCACCTACGGTTGATATATTAATAAGCATTATCGAATTCTATTTATTTTTGATCTTTAATTTTTAACAATCAAGTTCTTAATTTGCTTAATTCAGATTATATTGTTCGGAAATAAATTTATAATCACTTGATTTACCATTAACAATATACAAGTTTTCTTTGGCACGCGTTATGGCTGTATATTTTGCTCGAGTTGGGTAAGTGATGCTATTGTTTTCCCTTCTTAAATAATCAAGTATATTTTGATCATTTACATAAATCACATTGGGCCATTCACTGCCTTGGGCCTTGTTTACAGTTATAGCATAGCCTAGTTTTACCAATAACACATTTGTGAATTCATCTTTTGCCAATGCACTCATATAATCTTTTGAATTACGAGCGTAATTTCTTGCCTGCATTCTGGCATCAAAATCTCTAAGTAAAATATTGTTGTCTATAATAGATAATTGAGTATTTGTAGAATGTATAAAATCTTGAAGTACAAAGGTTGTGAAAGTTTTTTCAGGGTTAATAAATGATTGCACTTCAAGCATTAAAAAAGTAAATCCCAATCTTGTAATACTTTCATTTACAGAAATTACTTTTACAAATTCCCCATTTTTAAGTAAAGTTTTACTACAATTTTTGTAAACCATTAAAGTGTCTCCCACCATAATTCCTGGTTTGTACTTGTCTTTGAAAATATGTTTTTTAATAAATGAATTTAAAAAAAGAGCAATTTTATTAGTCAAACATAGTACAGCCGTGTTTTCAAGACCAAATTTTGTGGTTAATTCTAGGTATAATTGGGGTAAATCTTTCAGTGGTGAGTTAATGACATTGTTTCCAAACATAAATGAACCACCATCATTTTCATTTTGCTCAATTAATTTTCTGAATTTTTCAGCGTTTTCAATAATGCCATTTCTACCATTAGTTCTAAATACTTTTGTTAATTGGGCTTCTTGGACTTTTAAATTAAATTTCTTTTGTATGAAATTTTTATTCAATGCCAATGAATCATAAATGTCATTTAGTTCAAATTCTTTAATAATATCAGTTACATATTTTTGATAATCAAAAGACTCCTGATTCTTTGGATCTTTGGGAGCTAATTTTAACACCGGAGGTAACTGACACTGGTCTCCAACAAATATTATTTTAGTATTTTTTTGTGCGTATTTGAAAATATCGGCAAGTAAATTGTTTTCACCAAAATTGATATACTCTTTTGAATTGTCATCAAATGCGTTGACCATTGAAGCTTCATCAATGATTATTACATCATAAATGGCTTCAGTAGTTTGTTCATAAATTCCTTTGGTATTAAAGTCAAGATAAAGAAAACCATTTGCTTTATCCTCCCATACATCTTTTCCGTCTTTACCTTTTGCTTCTTGAATGCTTTTGGGATAAGTATAAATTAGCCCATATATAGTAGCAGGTGGCACTTGTAATTTTTTCTCAAGTACTTGTGCTGCCTTGCCAGTGGTGGCAGAAAAACAAAAGCTAATATTTTCGGAAACGAGGTAATCTTTAAGGTGTTTTAAAATAGATGTTTTACCTGTTCCGGCTGCACCTTTTAGTAAAAAAACGTCTGAGTTTTTGTCTTTCACAAAAAAATGTAATTGTTGTAATACCTTTTGTTGTTCGTTACTAAGTTCTATTGCTGTAGGAACAATTTCAATAGGTTCGTTAAAAAATTGGTATTGCCTAAATTTTACAAACTCAAATTTTCGATTAATGGTCCCATCAGCCATAGTTTCTACCATGCGTTCGGTGGTGGAGGCAATGCAAGGAATGTTGTTTTGGGTAAGGAAATATATCATTTGAAAAGTAAATGACATTTCACCCATGATATGTACAGCAGAAGGTCGTTTGTCTAATATGGTGGTCAGGTAATCATTTACCAATTTACGCATATTAAGCTCATCAGTTTGTGGGTCGATGATAGGGAAAGGCATATCTTCTACCACCACATATTTGGTAATAGCGGCTTCTTTTTGTTTGTTGTCCCATCCTGCGAAAGGATGGGCTGAGAAATTTATTAGCATGAGGTGTTAGTTAAAATAGTATCAATAATTGATTTAGCTACTATTTCTCCTAGCCATTCTGTGATTTTTTTCTCATGTTTACGAGAGGCCCAAGCTTTTGAAGGAGCTTTGTTTAACAAAATTTCATGTTTACCTATTTTTATTATTATAGATTCAAATTCAGTTTGAAAAGAAGATCCAATTAATGTTTCGTTAGGTTGCTTTTTTATCCAACGAGGTGCTTCTTTGGCAAAAGTATCAAAATCTAAAATGTTATTTAGTCTTTCAGGAATACCTGAAGATGCTTTTAGTAGGGCTATTTTTTGCTCAACTTCATTTTTTAACTTAGTGATTGGATAATGCTTCAAATAACCTTCTAAACTTTCAATTGTATTTGTTGAAATTGCTGCATCAAACAAATCTTTTTCATATTTTTGAGCTTTTTGTATTGTAACTATCTCTTTAAAACCCTCAAAACTATTGTCATTTTTGACTGTTATTGCTTGCTCGTAAATACCAATAGCCTCTTCAAATAATTGATTCTCTAGAGCTTTATTTGCCGCCATGATTAATGCATTGTATTTTTCATCAAGCATTTTTTGAGCTTGAATAGCTTCTTCTTGTTTTGCTAGCTTTTCTTTATTCCAATTATCTAATACTTCTTTTGAAAGCAATGTGATACTAGTAGGTTTCCCATTAATTTCAGAATATTGGTTAAGATATTGTTTATTCGTTTTGTAATTGATAAACTCATTTGCTTTACTTTCTCCTTCTTTACCGATAGTTGGATATATAAGGTTTTTCTCTGTTTCTGCTGATGGATTAGCAGAAATACTTAATAGTTCTGTGATGGTTGGTGAATTAATCCAACTTGAATTTAAATGGTTATTCATTTCAAATTCAAATCGTTGCAATGGTTCAATAAAGTTTTCAATATTACTTACTTCTACTTTTATCTTACCATAGCCTAATGACTTTGCTCCACCAATCGAATGAAATAGCGTATTACTATTGTTATGAAAAGTAATAGCCGAAACTAATGCACCTAACTCAATTTTTCTGAGGTTATGAAACCTAATTTTACAATTAAATACTGCACCTTTGTCTAAAGGGATAAACTCTGTAAATACATTATCGTTTTTTTGCTGATCGGCAGAGTAAACACCTGATTTTATGTCATTATGTACTGGATATTTTTTGTAACCACCTATTTTAGCTTGTTCTTGATAAGCCATAGTTGATTTATTAATACCTAAATAAAACGGAAAATAAGAAGCTTTAGGATTTGCAAATATTTCTTTTCTAGGCTGTAAAGCCTTAGCAATATTGGCTATTGCATGCCCAAACATTACTCTACCTTTTAATGCATTATCTTTATCCGTATATCCGAAAATTAGATTAGCCAAATCATTGTTAGCTTTTTCATTATTAGACAAAGGCAACATTTCGTGTACACTGTATTGATAAGGCAATTTGTACATATACGAAAGTCCGAAATGCTTAATTGTATCACCAGATTTATTGAAAAATACAGGTACACGTTCTCCTTTTTCAAGTTTTTCTTTCCAAAATTTCCAATCCGGTGAAATATTTTTTGAATCATGCTCCAAATATATAAACCTGAAATCTTTTTGCATTTTATCAGCAATAGCAATCTTTTTTACTCCATCTCCCACAAATACAAACTCATGTGCTTTGCCTGAGGGTATTTTTGATTTCTCGTTTCTTGGTCCAGATTGCCCCGTAAAAACGATAGTTCCTTCTTTACCATTTTCATCTTTTGAGGCAATTTTCTTACCATTTTTATTGGCAGAAAAAGAAAAATTAGCTTTTAATGATTTACTATTTGCAGCTTCATATTTGAATTTAGCTGTTTTTTCTTTTGGTTGTTTCCCTAAAAAATCATTTCTAAAGGTAGTTTTTAAAATTTTATCTACATTCTCATGATGAATCAACCACAAGTCTTCACACTCGTCAATTATCCATTTGCCGTCTTTGTCTTCCTTTAGCCAACCTGCTTTTACTTTATTGGTTTCGTAGCTTTTCATGTAAAGAGAATCTCTGCTCAAATCCCTAAACGAATACCTGTCATCATTCACTAATTTTTTGTTGAGTCTCGAAAAACTCATTATTTCGAGCACATTACGAAACATACCTTTTAATGAACTAGCAGGTATAAAGTATTTTTTTTCACATTTTTCATTATAAAAATGTGAAAACTCATTCACTGACTGTTCTTTACTATGCCCATTTCTAATAAAAATAGGAGTTTCTGAAGTGATTTTTAAGGTAATTTCGCCAGATTCTCCATCCGAAAATGGAATGTCTTGACTTATTTGTTCTGCCCAGTGAGGTTTATAAACTTCCGACTCGTTAGGAGCAGGTACAAAATTATAGGTTGATTTTACGTTAGTCATTTCTATTGGAACTTAAAGGGTGAATCCACAAAAAATAATTGCTTTCATTGTCAATACTAGCATATCTTCACAGTTTTCATCTGTTACTGGTAGCCATATCTGTTTAAATCCCACCTTTTCTACACCTTTTAATCGGTGAGGTAAATAGGTTTTATCTTCAATTACTGAACCTGTTTGCTGTGCTAATTCTGTTAAATTATAAGCTGTAATAATATAATTGCCAGTGTGTTGGATATGTATAGAAATATTATTGCTTTTGTCGAACAATAATGCTTCTATCACAAATGGATTGATACTAATATTGCTAAAATCAAAACTTTCACCGCTTAAAACTATCGGTTCTTTTTGGTCTGACAGCCAAATGTAACCTTCAAAATTTCCATTTATTTCGGATAGTGAACTAATGCTACTAATTCCTTTTATGTTATTACTCATCGTTAACTTTTTTGGGTGTAATTAAAAATTTCTTTTCCGTTTTCGCTTAGCGAACCAGTAAACATTCCATGTCCTTTGGTGGTCATACCACCTAATGGCAATAAACCTTTGCAAATATCGGTTAGGGTTTCTTCAATAGATTTTATCACCCATTCGTTATAATTTGCATTTTTCACAAACACCGAAAATCTAATACTCTCCTCTAATAAATTAGAAACTTTTTCGCTAAACAAAGCTCCATCCATAGCACCACCTGTAAATCTATCAATGGCTACGTGGTTAAATATTTTGTTATTATTGATTTGTTTTTCAGTATAATACAAATCGTTGATGAATATATTACCTGCTTTAGCTTCTCTATTATTATTGCCACCTTCGGCACCTAATAACTCAAATACGGCTTCGTTTTGAGTACCAATGGTTCCATTTCCTTCATCTGAAAATTGCTTTTTTAGTTTATTGTAATGAAATGCAACTCTATGGCTTATAGCTCCTTTTATAGAAGATGCAGGCAATACAGTTTGTTTTTCAAAAGAGATTCTATTGTCAGCGTATATGGCTACATCTTCAGTTAATGGCTTATTATCAGCTTCGTCATCACCAAATCCTTCGCTAAATACAAAAAACAAATCGGGTTTTAAGTTAAGTGTAAAGGTTGTAAAATTGCTATTTTCGGCAGTGTTTGATTCAACAGGAATAGTATTTAACTTTAAAGTATTATCATTAAATGAAGGCTCGAATGCCAAGTATTCTTTAAATGATTTCTCATCAGTTAAATCAAAAGCCTTTTCAAAATAACGCAAAACTTTTAAACTTCCATAACCATTGCGGGTACCTGAACCAATACGAAAAGTAGGGCTTAATACTTGATTGATAATAGCTTGCCAGTTTTCTGTATCCGATGCTGTTCCTTTTAGTTCCAATTCAAATACAAACCGTGTTCCTTTATAAACTACCTCATTATCAAACAATCCATTTTTCTCTGCCGTGCCTTTTTCGTTGATGCGTACATGTTGGCGAGAAGGCAGGTGAGTGTATTTTGATAAGGTGGTTTCGCTTACTTTTTCCAATATTCCTTCCGATACTTTGGTATCGCTGAGCATCATATAGGCAGCACTCACTTTTAGGCGAGAACCAGCACCTTTAGCCGCAGAATCACCAAATATTGAATTTGCAAAATCGGAGCCTGTAAAACTATGGCGCAAAACACCGGCCAAAGAAGTACCAGGGATCATAGGCAAACCATTAATATCTGTTTGTACCAAGGCATCTTTGAGTAAAGAATGGTTGCCCGAACCAACAAAAAGTGGGGTGTCTGCTTCTACTACAAACCTTGCAATAAAGCGATGTGTGAATATAGTATTACTCATTGGTGTCGATTTTATCATTAGTTCTTCTTGATTCTTTTGCCATTTCGGCGGCAAATTTGGCTATAAAAGTATTCCCTAGCTTTTCATTTCCTTCAAAAATAGCTTTGAAAGCGTTGAGGTTTTTGTCTTTATTTTTGCCCCATTGTTTTTCGTAAGCCACCCCGTGAGTAAGATAGCCTTTGTTGTTTTTGCTATCTTTTTCATCTTTATGAAATAAAGTGTTGTATAACTCTTTATTGTCAAGTATTTTGGTAGCATAAGCCCTTATGCCGCCCCATTGGCTCGAAGAAATTTCTTTTTTCAAAGTTTTTACTTCGTCACTATGAATTAAAGTATGAATAGCTTTTGAAATCTCTAATTCATTGGTTTTTGCTGTGGCTTGTTTTTGGAGAAACTTCCCTAAAATACTACTTGGAGTATTTGTTTTAATTTCAACCGTTTCAGCTTCTTTATATACCGAAAACAAAGCACTTTCTTTTAAAAATACAGGATTATAAATTACCCTCCCTAAACCTTCCGCTTGGTGTAAACCAACCGAATTAGTATTTTTAATAGGTGTAGCATTTTCAATATAAAACACCGAACCTTTCACTATACAATCTCTTTGGGTATTAGTTGTGTTGCGTATTCCGTTCCACGAGTAATAAGTATGGGTACGAATTTGTGATTTTTGCCAGTTAATATTGCCTTTTTCCAAACCTAATTGTTGAACGCTTGGTTGAAAACTAGCTTGACCATACTCATCTACAAAACAAAGATTACTTTGAGCATATACCAAAGTGTAACCCTCAGATTTAAAGCTTTTAATTGATGATGTATCTTTTAATGAAATTATTTTTACCTGACCAAATTCAGCATTTTTAGATTTTCCTAAACGATGAGTTCCTTCTAATGCCTTGTTAATTTGTTCTATTAAAGTATCGTTCTCAAATCGTATGGTAAAAATAAATTCTTGACCTGCCTGTAAAGATTCAAAGCCAAACATTGCACTTTCTTTTGAAGTACGAGTTTCTCTATCTTGTGCTGATTTTATTGCCATGGCTTTGGTAATATTTTTTATTACCATGCCTGTTTCATCAACAAAGCCTCCACGTTCTTGTTTTAATTGAATACGGTTTTGGTTGGCATCTTTGGGAGGGTTTTCAATATCAATTAAATGATGTAAGTGAATGCGTGTTTTACCAATACCGTCATTAATTTTAGGCAAAAACACTGAAAACGGCATAGCATAAGTTTGCTTATCGCCTTTAGTAATAAGTGCATCACCAAAAGAAACTTTGCCCGAATGGAAAATTTCAAAAGCTTCTTCGGAGCTTAATGTTTGGTATAATTTGGCAGCCACTATTCCTAAAAAATTACTTCCAGGAATATAATCCAATGAACTCATATTGCACTCCGTAGCCAATGAACTATTAAGTACTACATCACTTAGTAATGTACATTTGTAAGTTATTTCTTTCATTACTAAGTAGTTTTGATGGTAAATTTGCAACGACCTAAGCCACGATTTCTATTTACACCTAAGTGACGAAGGTATTTGAAAGCTATTTCAAAAATAGGTATATCTTCTTTGGTAATGCCATCAATTTCGGCTTCTAAAATTAATGGCACACAAACCTCCATTGTTCGTAATGAGCCAGCTTTGGCAATACCATTGTCATTAATAGTAGTTGAAGCGAGGTTGTGATAAAGAAATTCGCTCAATTCTTTCGTGATTTCTCCAGCTTCAATTGAGGGTAATTTTGCATTAGAAAAAAACAACGTACCTGCTATTGTTCCTTTTTTATCTGTATTTTCATAGCCAAAATATTGGTCTATTTTTGTTTTATCAATAAGAGTAGGTTGTACGTCTATAATATCATAAAAGGCATCTTTCAATAATCCTTTTATGGTTTTTCCTGGAAGATATGGCAAGTTATTTTTGTCTTTTATAACCACTGCATCTGCTTCTGAACCAGCCGATAAGCCCGAACCTGCGTGCCAATCGCTCAAAAATGTGATTGTATATTTAATTTGCATTGTTTCCGTAGTTAAAACCGTGAAGCTGAATTACATCGTTTAAAATTGATTTACTTTTATCGCTTGTAATCCTTGATTTTTCTTTATCAAGTTTTAGTTTTTTATAGAAATCAGAGTTTACCTCTTTCATTCTGTCGAGCATAAATAAAGCAGTAATTTGGTCTTTGTATAGTTCTGAAACTATTTGTCGCAACTTGCCTGCAGCTTTTGATTTGTTTTTGCTTGCAGCTTCAGTTTCTATTTCTTTGAGTTTGTAGTTCAGTTCTGTAATAGAAGCAAATTCTGCCTCTTGATTTAACAAATAGGGACCAAAATAAAAATCAACATTACCAGCTTTCATCGTTCTAGCTTTCATTGTTTCAAGGTCTTCCACAAAAGTTTCTTGTACTTTATAAAACGCAATACTCGATTGAGGTATTTCTCCATTTTTGGTAGGACCACCTTCGGTCTTAACCATTTTTTTGGCATCTTTACATAAGGCTTCCGCCAAATGTACTGCGTAATGAAATGGATAACTTTGCTTTACATAAGCAATTCCAGCACAAGCAGTTATGCCATTTTCAAAACCGTTAACCCCAATTGATTTTAGAAATGAAAAAGCCTTTGCTGATTCAGTTTCGAATGCTAATAAAAACTTTTCGGTAAATGCCAATGCCAAATCTGCACGGATAATAACCGTAACATCGTCGCCCCCAATAATGATAGGACGGATAGCATAACGCTTGGCTTTAGCTTGGATAAAATCGGGCTCAACTACTTGTCTGAAAGCGGTTTGTATGGCTGATTTAGTGGCCGAATCAAGTGCTTTAGAAAATGTGCTAAAAGCTTGCTGAATTTTGGTATTGTCACTCGTTTCTTTGAGTTTATTACCCATATTTTGTAAAATATTACCAACACCATTACCATCAGCATGTATTACAGCAATCCACGAATTATTGCCAGATTCGGTAATGTCTTCAATATCAAATGGAAATAATTTGTTATTTATTTTGCCATTTTCTCCAATTATTTTTTTGAATAAACTGATACTGTCTTTGGCTTCAAGTTTGGCATTGGTTGCAGCATCTATTACTTCATTCTTTTGATAGTCAACACCTACACCACCCGTTCTACGAGAACGTTCAATTCCCATAAAGCCAATTTCTGTTGGTATAGTGATTTTGTTTCTCTGGGTTTTGAGTTTGATTTCTAAATTATCAATGGCATCGGATAGTTTGGTGGTTTCTTCCACCTTAATTACTGCTTGGCTAATAGTAATTCCTGTCGCTGCATCCATCACTGTTTTAGGGAAAAGTAAAACTGTTTTTTCACATTCATCTTTAGTGTCAAAAATGTATTTAATATTACCTGCGGCGCCAATTATTAAGTTTTCATCTTTAAAACTACTACATGAATCTTTAAACAATTTCGTGCAAATATTCTCTACTAACTCACTTGCACCCACAATTTCGGCAAGTTTATTGGTGTTGAAAATGAAACTTTGTATGCCTTGCACACTTGCTCCGTACAAATATTTTTCTTTGTTCATTATTACTAAATTACTTTATTTATCTAATTTCTTTAATTACGCCAAAGCCCAAACTTACTGATTTTCCTAAGCCTATATAATTGGGTAATAATACATTTGATTTGAATTTACAATCAAAAGCTAACACTTTTTGCCCTTTCAAATTGCACCATTTGGGTTCTTCCAATGAAATAATTGATAGCTTAATTTCTTGTTCAATTTTCCATTCGATACCTTTGGCAAAACTTAAAATATTACCAACAAGTTTTTTTTGAAGAAAAGTAATTTTTTCAACAAGACTTTCCATTTTTCTATAATTTTGATAACCTTCTTGATTTAATGCTATCCATTGATTAATTGTATAGTCGAATTGTCGATCGCTGATTTTAAGTTCAAACGGTTCAAGAACTAAACTTTCCACCTTCATTTCTAATGTTCTACCGCTAAGTTCAATACTTCTTTTTTTTATGGTAAAATAACTTTCCATCTCTTCTGTACCTTCATCAATACAAACAATTGAAGCTTTATTATTAATACTTTTATACTGAATTAAAGGATAAGAGTATACAAGTTTTTTGTCATCAATATGATTGTGAAACAATGATTTATCTTGTCCGACTTTAGCTATAATTGCTCCACGTAGGGCTGGGATTTCAAAAGATTTGATTTCGGAATCAAAAATTATTTTTAAATATTGAATTTTTTTTGACAATATAAATTTTTAAAAATTAATCATTTATATCTACGTTCAATGTTAATATTATGTTTAGTTTTTTAAATAAAATATATATTTACTGTCGTCCGAAGTTAATTTGAATTATATTTAATAATCTAGGAATAGTGCAATAGTAAAAATTAGGCGAAGAAAATTAGTTTTTCTTCGCCATTTTTATGATGTTGAGTTTTCTCAATCACTGTCATATCATGTCGCAAAATACTAAAGAATTTACATCAGGTCAACCTAT
>Ga0209353_10000904_pt1 | contig 17370 bp, 9 predicted proteins | sample LauGreSpBDMM15SD_2_FD_187561 | JGI IMG/M metagenome (GOLD analysis project Ga0209353, IMG submission 187561) | Freshwater lake microbial communities from Lake Michigan, USA - Sp13.BD.MM15.SD (SPAdes) (version 2) | ecosystem: Environmental > Aquatic > Freshwater > Lake | place: Lake Michigan, USA...
CGCCGTAAATAAAGGTTCGTGGTCGGTAAAGCGCAAATCACGTTTGAACCAAACAATATTGATTTCTTCTTTAATCACTATTTTTTATGAAATTATCTTTATGGCTGTATCAGGCTTGGCATAACTCAACCGATGTAAGTGTTGCGTTTTATGGTAACTGTCTAAACCACTGCAGGTAATAGTGCCTGCGGTTTCTAAATCTACAAAGCCATCACTCCCTAAACAATTGTTAGGTACATATATGTCTTGAATTTCACCGATTATAAAAATTGTACTGTTAATACTGAAATCTATCTTTTCTTTAAAAACCACGCCTAACTTGATGTGTGATGCGAACACATAAGGCGCATGAAAACCATCTTGATATTGTTCTTTCAATCCTGTTGCACTAAATTCTGAAACATTTTGAGGATAACGTGCAGCTGTTTGATGCGCTTGTGTATAAATGTGTTCATTGAGGTGATTAATGGTGTAATACCCCGTTTCTATAATATTGTGCAGGGTATGTCTTTCTGCCGAATCAGGACGCACCACAAAGCCTATTAATGGTGGGTTCGCACCAATATGCACCAATGAATTAAAAATGGCTAAATTAGTTTGATTGCTTTTGCTTTTTGTACCAATTAAACACACGCTTTTAAATCCACCCAAACTATTGATAAAAACAGCACGTTGGCGTTGTTCCATCTCCATAATATTTGCATGAGAAAAATGTGTTTGCATAGGCTTATCCATTTTTTAAATTATTCATTCCTCCATCAATGGCAATGGTTTGCCCACTTATCCAGTTTGATTCTTTTCCTAATAAAAATACAATGGCATTGGCAATATCAGCCGCTTCACCAACTTTATGCAAAGGATTTCGTTTTTGCATGGCTTCTAATTTTTCGGGGGTGTTTACAAATTTATTGCCTAAAGGGGTATTTACCAAGGAGGGAGCAATGCAGTTTACACGAATACTGGGTGCTAACTCTGCTGCTAAAGCTTTGGTTAAACCTTCGATTGCCCCTTTTGCCATCGATATGGAGGCGTGATAAGGCAAGCCTGTGCTAACGGCCACACTACTTATAAAGATGATGGATGCTGAATTAACCTTTTTAATATTGCTTAAATAGGCTTGTGTAAAAGCTACTGCACCTAAGGCGTTAATATTAAAATCGGTATTGAATTCGGCAGCAGTGAGACGATGAAAGGGTTTTAAATTGATTGTGCCCGGAAAATAAACCAGCCCATCTATGTCTTTGTCTATGATTGGAAAACTGCCAAAGGTGTAATCTTCGATTTGATAAAATTCATCGTAAGCGTAGGAATTAGGTTTGGTGCTAATCCCGATTACCCTATGTCCTTTGTCTTGAAGAAGCTTTGCGGAACACTGTGCAATAGCGCTCGAGGCACCTGCCAATAGAAATGTTAGCATATTATCGTTTTGAAATTTTATTTTGAGTGATGTTGCGTTGTAATTTGCATTTGAATCTATCTATGCCAGCTAAACGTTTGGCAGCATGTTTTGTTTTACAATTTTCAACTCGCTTACGCCACAGTACATAACTACTAAATTTTAATTGTTTTTTCATGAAGGCTTTTACCTCTGCCTCACTTAATCCAAACTGAAATTTAATTGCTTCAAATGGTGTTCTGTCTTCCCAAGCCATTTCTATAATTCTATTCATTTGGCTTGGGGTTAAACTATTTTTTTCTTTTTTAACAATCTCTTCTTGCATATAGGCGAGCGGAGAAGCCAAATCGCTGTAATGGCAATACTTGTTATTTTCCAACATTGTAGAGTTCTTCTAGTTTTTTAAAGCGATAATCAAAAATTTCTTTCAATTTATGCTTGATAAATAGTGCATTCGCTATTTTCCCTATAAAACCAAAAGGTATTTTGTAATGTACGATGTCAATCATCTCCACCCCGCCGTCTACTTCTTTTAAAAAATGCTTATGATGCCATAAGGTATATGGGCCAAAACGCTGCTCATCCACAAAATAATGCAGGTGTTTTACATGCGTAATCTCTGTTACCCAGTGCATTTTTAAGCCTAAAACAGGCGTCACATCATATTCTATAATTTGTCCAGCATAAATTTTTTCAAGATCATTTACATCCGAAACAATAGTAAAGCCCATATAACTTGGTGTTATTTTAGCTAAATTTTGGGGTGCGCTCATAAATTCCCAAATGGTATTTACGTCACTTTTTATAAATTGTGTTGTTTTAAGAGTATGAAGCATTTGGCGTTGTGTTTAATGATTGATTGTTATAAGGATTAAACAAATATACATCTATTTATGGCCGTAATACCCATGTTTTTGTGATAAATTTAACCCAATGTGCAGTAATCATCATCTAAAATTCTAATTGGCTATTACTTAAATATTTCGATGTGCAATTTTCAGGAATACAAATTTATGTTTTGTTTATAATTGAAGGCTTCACAAATTGCGACTAATATAAATTCGCTTACGGAGCATATTCTTTTTCTAATCCATTGATAATCTTTTTTTTGAGCTATGGCAGTATTTTTTTTGGTGTAGTACCTATGCTTACAATTTCACTCTAGGAATGGTTAATTTTCTTGGTTTTTCAGTTGATACCTTTCCGTATTTAGGGTGAAAAAGCATTAACATTATCAATAACAGCGATTTATGATTAAGAATAGATTTTAAAGTGCAAACAAATCATGCGGAATCTTTGAATTGTCTTGCGTACGACCTTTTAAAAAATGCGTTATCCCGATATTCTCGGGATTGATCCATGAAGCGGTTAAAAACAAAACACTGTTTGAGCAACGCTACTGTTGAAAGTTTTCAACAAAAGTGAGTGGCGAGTTTGTTTTTTTTCAGCGTAATGGAGCAAATTCGTAGCATTTTTAAACAAATGTCTGCCGTGGCGGAGTCTTGATTTTCGTTGGTTAATTTTTCATCAAGGAAAAAATTGACAAAAGATAGAATTATAGTGAAAATTAATGGGTAAGCGAGTTTTTCAGCAGACCCTAATTAATTTATAGAGGTAAGATTTAAATCAGAAATGTAAGGGCGTTCTACTACGGGTGCACTTTCAATGTGGTTAAGTTGATGAATTTTGATACTACAAAATCCGTGATAATCCGTCCAATCTGTGTGCAATTTTGTTTTTATTCTTTATCAAAGAATAATCCCGCAAATGCGGGATGGAAAGATATAACGGATAACTGCTGATCTTTTCTTAAGTTAACGACATTGGGTGCACTCTACCGAAAATATCGGGACTCAATCCTTAACACAAGCGTGAATTAAATAATGCTGAAATAGTCTATCATTCCCAAATACCTATTCCTTCCAGTTTGCAGTATTCAATCACCTGAATTTTAAGTACTTTTTCTTGTTCAAAAAGGTCAAAAGCAGGAAGTTTTTTGATTAAGTTCCAATGTGGCCAGCCTTCGGCATCGTGACCTTCCAATTCATAATATCCGGCGATGCTGAGCACTTTGCAAATGGCAATATGCATCAAATCTTGTTTTTCTTCTTTGGTAAACAAGCGGGCGCCCTGTCCTAATTCTTGAATACCAATGATGTACAAGATGGAGTTTAAATCTCCCGGTCGTTTTTCAAAAAGTTTTTCAAAGTTATCTAAAACTTTGTTCCATTGTTGGCTGAGTTCTAAATCTTCTTTTTTCACGCTGATGGGAGTGATTCAGGTGTCGTTTCGGAAATAGAGTTGTTCGAAGGCTCTTCTAAAAACCTTTTTTGATTGAACAATATAATCATTACGCCAACAAATATGGAGGCATCAGCAAAGTTGAATATAGGCCAAAATGACACATAGTCACCACCCCAGAGTGGAACCCAGGAAGGTAAAATTCCTTCCCAAATATCAAAATAAAACATGTCTATTACCTGACCATGAAACCAAGGCATGACCGCATCATAAGGAGCATTGTTGATAAATGGAATTATACCGTAAAAAGTACTGTCAATCACATTTCCGATGGCGCCGCCCAATACAAGTGCCATGCACCAAATGAAACCTTTGTTCGCTTCATTTTTAACCAGTGTAGCAATGTAATAAGCTATGCCTACTACAGCAATAATTCTAAATAAACTCAATGCCAATTTGCCATACACAGATCCCAGTTTAAGGCCAAATGCCATTCCGGGGTTTAAGGTATAGTGCAACTTAAACCAGTTTCCAAACAGTTGAATTTCACCCAATAAGCCAGGAGTCATGTAAAAGTGAACCAGCATTTTTATCACCTGATCCAATACAATTATTGCCAGTGCAGCGATGTAATATTTATATAATTTCATGAAGAATAAACGTTAAATGTTGAATGTTGAATGTTGAATTTTAAAATAACTTTGGATTATAATTCAATCATTCAAAATTGGTTTTATTCGTTGTTCAACAAAGACTTCCAGCCTTTTGTTTCAATTGTTAGCACAGTTTCTTCCACTTTTTCTTTCAAGCTGGATTTGAATCTTCCAAGATTTTGAGCAATCAATTCATCATAAGCGCCAATGATTTCTGCTGCTAATATTCCGGCGTTTTTGGCGCCGTCCAAAGCTACTGTCGCCACTGGAATTCCAGAAGGCATTTGTAAGATTGACAATACAGAATCCCAGCCATCAATTGAATTGGAAGATTTTACTGGAACACCAATTACTGGCAAGGTGGTTAATGAAGCCACCATTCCTGGTAAATGTGCTGCCCCACCAGCACCTGCAATAATTACTTTGATTCCTCTTGTGCGTGCATTTTCTGCATATTCAATCATGCGATGCGGTGTGCGGTGTGCTGATACTACCGTTAATTCATACGAAACACCAAGTTCATCAAGAACTTTTGCGGCTTCTTTCATGATTGGGAGGTCTGAGGAACTACCCATGATAATTCCTACAACTGGCTGATTCATTAGGCGATAACTTTAATGGTTGCGTTTATTTTTTCTACTTTTTGAAGTAATTGTTCAAAATTGTCATCTATAATGGTGATGTGTCCCATTTTTCTTTTTGGCTTGGTAAATTTCTTACCGTATAAATGGATGTAAGCACCTTCAATTCGAAGTACTTCTTCAATTCCCTCATAAATGGCAATGCCACTGTAGCCTTCTTCTCCCAAAATATTTACCATCGCAGACTGTTTCGAAATGGCTGGAGAACCTAGTGGCAAGTTTAATATGGCTCTTAAATGTTGTTCGAATTGTGAGGTATAATTTGCTTTAATGGTTTGGTGTCCGCTATTGTGTGGGCGAGGAGCAACTTCATTGACCAATACTTCTCCTGTTTTGGTAACAAACATTTCAACAGCCAACAGTCCAACAATTTCCAGCTTTTCAACCACTTTTCTGGCGATGTCAAATGCTTTTTGCTCTATTTCTTTCGAGATTTTTGCCGGAGCAAATAAATATTCTACCAAATTATATTCAGGGTGAAATACCAATTCCACTACAGGATAAACGACGATGTCACCACTTTCATTGCGGGCAGTGATGACAGAAATTTCTTTTTCAAAATCTATCAGCTTTTCTAATAAACTTGGTGCATCAAAACCTTTTTCAATAGCTTCTTTGGTTGCTATTTTGAAAACGCCACGTCCATCATAACCAGCCATTCCTAGTTTTTGTACTGCAGGCAAAAAATTGATGTGTTTTTTGAGGTCTTCTTTGTTTTCCAGCAATACAAATTCCGCGGTTGGAATGCCGTGTTTTTTATAAAACTGCTTTTGGGATCTTTTGTCTTGTATGAGTTTGATTACCTCAGGCTGTGGGAAAACCTTTTTCCCCATTTTTTGTAACTTGCTTAAGGCTTCAGTATTTACATTTTCTACTTCTATGGTAATGAGGTCCAGGTTTTTACCAAAATTGATGACATCATCATAATTTGTTGGATCTCCCAATATAAATTCACTTGCGAATTCTTTACATGGAGAGCTAGGATCGGCATCAAGGATTGAGGTGTTAATGTTAAAATCAACGCAAGATTGAATGAGCATGCGTCCTAGTTGACCACCACCCAATATTCCAAGTTTAAGGTCTTGATAAAAAGGTTTGTTCATAATTTTTTTACAAATACTGTTAAGGGGAAACGAATGTACGAAAAATTTAATTATTGTAATGAGAGTTGAATGTTATGTATTGATAAATAATTGTATTTAACCCCGAGGTCTTTTGGGCGTTGTGTTGATTGAATGAAAAAAGGAGGTATAATCTTGTTTTGATGCATTAAAATTAATTTAGACTTCAAAATACTAAACAGGTTGGTTTGTTGGTTAATTCTTTGGTAATACTTTCAATTGAAATCTTTTGAAAGGTATTTTTTTGATTTCAACTGCAAATTTGCTCGTTTAAATTTTGTGGTGAATAGTTTTTGTTGAATATGTTTTTGGGTTTTTAGTACTTTTATTGTTTTTTTTTGTCTTTTCTATTGATTTATGGGCTTTTTTGTTTTAAAATCGGAATATTTATTTTATTTGATTGATAAAATAGCTTCCAATTTTTTCTTTTGTAATCCTTTTTTTGTTGTATTAAACAATCTTTTCATTTTATTATTTATACAAAAAAATAATAACATGAAAATATATTCATTATATACTTATTTTTAATATATTTGTTCTAGTCAAAACTTTCATATAATTATATGGTTACCTTTTTGTAATTTTAAGTATTGACAATTATTAGTTCAAATAAATTAACATAGTCCCTATAATCTATAATCCCCGTTTAACCAACGAGATAGTTTTGAAGTCCTGCTATTGTTGTGCTTTCGGCACAATGTACCTGTAATTTTGATTTCACATTTAAATTTAATCTTATGAAGAATTTTACAATCCTCGTATTTCTTTTAATTTCTTTGAGTGTTGAGGCACAAACCCCAGGTGGAGTAAGTTCAAATTTAAAGGCTTGGTATAAAGCCGATGGCAATGTTCCTGTTTCTGGAACAAACGTAACTGCTTGGAACAATCAAGTAGCAGGAGGAGTAAACGTAACGTCGATTGGCGGTACACCTCAACTTACTGCCGCGGGTTTGAATTTTAATCCCACTGTTTATTTAAATGGATCTTCCTATTTGTATTCTAACAATGTTGCGGGTTCAAATTATATTAGCGCGTCCAACAATTCGGCATTTATTGTGTTTACCAAAGTGTTGCCTTTTGATGTAGGTAACAGTGAAATTATTGCCAAATGGAATCTTGCCCCAACCAATAGAACAACCTGGGAAATTGAGCCACCAACAGGTTTATTACGTTTCGACTTCCCGTCAAGTGGTGCTGGAAAAGGAATTGGAACAACTGTAGTTAGTCCATTGTCTTTTATTGGTTCAGCAACCACAGACGTAACTTTTGATTCATTGAATCTTAATGGACTTAATGAAAGGGTGAAAACCATTACAGGATTGGTTGCCAATCCTACTGCACTAGGCCCTTATATGATTGGTGCAGATAATTTAGGCGCGTATACTTACTTGGGACATATTGCGGAGATTATTTATTATGATAGTCACCTTACATATTCCAGCAGAAGAAGGGTAGAAAGTTATTTGGGAATTAAATATGGTATTACTTTAGGGAACACTACCAATCCAATAGATTATCTTGCCTCTGATCCAACCATCAAGACTTGGAATAAAAGTGTTGTATATCAAAATCATGTAGCTGGTATTGGACGAGATGATGCAGCTTCATTAAATCAAAAACAAGGAACCAGTCAAAATGTGACAAGTTTGGTGACCATGGCTTTGGGGTCAATTGCAACTACGAATATTTTAAATACCAATACTTTTCCAGTAGATAAATCTTATTTGGTTTGGGGTGATGACAATACTTCATTGAGTAGTGCAGGAGTTACAGATTTTTCTGCTCCTGTATTGGCTAGAATACAGCGGGTTTGGCGTTCTCAGGAAACTGGTACTCTTGGTACTGTAAAATTAAGAATCTCACTTGCTGCAGTGACTTTGGCTACGGGTTGTAGTAGTTTAAACAGTTATCGTTTAATGGTAGATGGTGATGGTGTATTTGCCTCAGGTGCTACATTAATTGCACCAAGTGCTTATAACGTGGGTGCACAATGGGTAGAATTTGATGTTGATTTTACGCCTGCAATCGGGTTTTACTTTACCCTCGGAAGGGTTGCTGATGTACTTCCAATGGCGGTACTTTCAGGCACAAACACTAGCTGCGCAGGCGCGAGTACAAACCTAAGTGTTGCATTAACAGGCGTATCACCTTGGAACATTACCTATACTGATGGTACCACACCAAAAACCATTTCTGGAATTACCGCTAGTCCTTATTTTTTTAGTGTAAGTCCAGTGTCAACAAAAACATATAGCGTTACAGCGGTGAGTGATTTTTATTGTAGTGGAATTTCTATGACAGGAACTCCAATAGTCACCGTTAATCCATTACCAACTTCGACGCTTTCAGGAACAGCGGCCATTTGTGCAGGAGCAAGCACTAACTTAAGTGTTGTTTTAACCGGTACTCAACCCTGGAGTATTTCTTATACCGACGGCACTACTCCAACAACCATTACAGGAATTACCACAAGTCCTTACAGTATTTCTGTGAGTCCTGCTTCCACCAAAACATTTTCTGTAACAGCAGTAAGTGATGTCAATTGTACGGGAACTTCCATGACAGGAACACCAATGGTTTCCATAAATCCATCGCCTACCGCAACCCTTTCTGGTTCAACCTCCATTTGCGCAGGATTGAGCACCAACTTAACAGCAACTTTAACAGGAACACAACCTTGGTCTTTGACTTACACCGACGGAACTACGCCAGTAACTGTTTCAGGAATTACAGCAAGCCCTTATGATTTGAGTGTAAGTCCAGTAGCTAATAAAAATTATTTATTAACTGCGGTAAGTGATGGAAGTTGCACAGGAACATTTTCTGGAACGGCCGCAATTGCTGTAAATCCTTACATAGCTTTTAATGCAGCTACATATTCTACTATTGAGGCTCTTCCAACGAACCCTCCAAGGTTAATTATAAAAGGAGTTATTGTAAATCCATCAACCGTAACAATTTCAGTTACCACTTCAGCAACAGCTGGTGTTGATTATACTTTGACACAAACCACCATCACCATTCCTGCAGGCACTTATGATGGTACTACTGCAACAGGAATCGCTCTTCCATTTACTGTCATTGATGATGCTATTTCTGAAACTACCGAAACAGTAAAATTTGATATCATTTCTGCAACTGGAGATATAAGCACATCGACTACAACCTGTAATTTAGGAATCAAAACTTCAGTGTATACTATATATGATGATGACTGTGCTAAACCAGCCCTTGGTCCTGATAAAATATACTGTCAAGGTGTTGTCATCAATCAAACCTTAACAGGCCCTGTTGGGAATGATTATTATAAATGGAAAAAAATTGAAAACAGTGCAGATACTTCATTTTCTGTCAACTATACGGCAACTTCTCCTGGAACTTATATTTTAAAAACGGGAAAATTTGGAGGCAATTTAATTACCAATGGTGATTTCAGTTCTGGCAATACTGGTTTTACAACTGGATATGCTTACACCACAGGAAACTTCCCCGCTGGAGTTGGAGGAAAGTACAATATTGTTGCTGACAATACCAATAATACTTGGGCTTACAATGCAAAAGACCATACAACAGGCACTGGAAAGTTCATGTTTATTGATGGCAATAGTGTTTTGGGAATAAAAGTTTGGAGTCAAAACATCACTGTAGTTCCTAATACGGATTATTTTTTCTCTGCTTGGGTACATAACTTAAGTCCGGCAGGGAATAATGATCCTCAATTAAATTTTGATATTAATGGTGCCAATATTGGTGGTACTTATAATGTATTTTCAGATGTAGATGGTGCCATAGGCCGAAAATGGAATCAGTTTTACACTACTTGGAATTCTGGTTCGAATACCAATATCACCATCTCTATTGAAGACAATGTTACTGGTTCTTACAATGATTTTGCTATTGATGATATTTATTTCAGCAACAATGGCTGTAGTTATAGTGATACTATTGTCATTGCTCAACCTTTAAATCCTGTTGTAACAGTGCCAGCGAATTATAGTATTTGTAACAATTCTAATACTACTGCTACTAATTTTACCAGCGTTGCTACAGGAACGGTTACATATACATGGACCAATTCTGCTACAAGTATTGGTTTGGCTGCTTCTGGTACAGGAAACTTACCCATCTTTACTGCTACCAATACCACCAATTCACCAATCACAGCAAGTATCGTAGTAACACCAACAGCAAATGGTTGCCCTGGATTACCAAAAACTTTTACCATTACCGTCAATCCAACACCGACAGCAAGCCTTTCGGGGGCAAACTCCATTTGCGCAGGATTGAGTACCAACTTAACAGCAACTTTAACAGGAACACAACCCTGGTCTTTGACTTATACCGATGGAACTACACCTGTAACAATTTCAGGAATTACAGCAAGTCCTTATGTTTTTGGTGTAAGTCCTGCTTCCACCAAAACATACAGTATTACAGCAATTGGTGATGTGAATTGTAACGGAACTTCCATGACTGGAACTCCAATGGTAACCGTTAAACCTTTGCCAACTTCAATATTAACGGGTACAATTTCAGGTTGCAGCGGAACAACCAATATTAAGTTAAGCGTAGGTTTAACCGGTACTTCTCCATGGAGTTATACTTATTTTGATGGTACAACTTCAACCTCTGTAACAGGGGTTGCATCTACACCAGATAAAATATATTTACCTGCACTTACTACCACAAAAACCTATACAATTACAGCCGTGAGTGATGCATTTTGTACCGGTACTTCCATGACAGGTGCAGCAACAGTAACAGTTACTCCTGGCCCAACAGCTACATTGTCAGGCACATCAACCGTATGTGCAGGAGCGAGCGCTAACCTGACTGTTGTTTTAACAGGTGCTCAACCCTGGAACATGACGTATACCGACGGTACTACGCCAGTAACCGTTTCAGGAATTACAGCAAGCCCTTATGTTTTTGGTGTAAGTCCTGCTTCCACCAAAACATACAGTATTACAGCAGTTAGTGATGTGAATTGTAACGGAACTTCCATGACTGGAACTCCAATGGTAACCGTCAATCCAACACCGACAGCAAGCCTTTCGGGGGCAACTTCCATTTGCGCAGGATTGAGCACCAACTTAACAGCAACTTTAACAGGAACACAACCTTGGTCATTAACTTATACAGACGGTACTACGCCAGTAACTGTTTCTGGAATTACAGCGAGTCCTTATGTTTTTAGTGTAAGTCCTGCTTCCACCAAAACATACAGTATTACAGCAGTTAGTGATGTGAATTGTACCGGAACATTTAGCGGAACAGCACTTGTCTCTGTCACTTCAAAACCTACCCTTGTACTTTCTGGTAATGCATCTATTTGTGAAGGAGCAAGTGCCAACTTAACAGCAACTTTAACAGGAACACAACCTTGGTATTTGACTTATACTGATGGAACTACGCCAGTAACCATTGCAGGAATTACTGCGAGTCCTTATGTCATCAATGTTAATCCAGCTACAACAAAAACATATTTAATCACTGCGTTGAATGACGCGAGCTGTAACGGTACTTTTTCTGGAACACCTACAATTACAGTCAATCCATTACCAAACGTAAAAGCACTGACTTCAGCAAAAAGTGTATGTGCCGGAGGAAGTGTTACATTATCCGGAAGTGGAGCAAGCACTTATGTTTGGGACAATTCGGTGAGCAACAATGCTCCATTTACTCCAATAGCCACAACTTTATATGCCGTTAAAGGAACGGATATAAATAATTGTTTTGCCACTGATACAATCACGGTTGTGGTCAATCCTCTTCCTGCTGCACCAGTTGTAGCGCATGCAAAAGTTTGTTTAAATAGCACTCCTGCACCTGATTTGACATTAAATGTAACAGGTTCAAACATTAAATGGTACGCAGCAGCTTCTGGTGGTTCAAGTATGGCTGTTCCTGTTGTGAATACTGCAGTGGTAGGAATAACGAGTTATTATGTATCCCAAACCAACAGTTTAGGTTGCGAAAGTGCCAGAACAAAAATTGATGTGGATGTAAGTGATATTCCTTATGCACAATTCACTTCAACCAATTTAAATTATTGCGAAGGTACAGGAGGGGTGAATTTAACGGTAAAAGATGATGGTGTAAATTCAGTGTATGAATGGTACAAAGATGGGGTTTCTCAAGGTCCATCTGGTGATGCCATTGATTTTTCAGGAGCTGTTGCTGGAGACTGGACCGTAAAAGTTACCAATAAATTAACCGGTTGTACTGCAAACTCCACTGTGGCGACTGTGGTGGAAGACCCAACTCCATTGGCTGTAATTACAACGAGTGGAGCAGCACTGGAATATTGTGCCAATCATCCAAGTGGAATAACTTTACTGGCTTCAGATGCTGGTTCGAATATGACCTATGAATGGTTCAAAGACAATGTTTCACAAACTACAGCCTCGGTCATCAACAGAAGTTTGAGCAATGTATTTGCAGGTGTTTGGACAGTAAAAGTTGTAAATACGTTGACGACTTGTCCGAGTATTTCAAGTCCTGTAACAGTGAATGCGAAACCAGTTCCGGTAGCTACCATTACCAATACTGGAAGCAATTCAGATTATTGCAAAGGAAATCCTGGAATACTCTTAACGGCACAATCAGTGACCGGAGCATTTTATGAATGGTTCAAAGATGGCGCAAGCGTAGGAACAGGATTAACCCATAACAATTCATTGGCTGGAGATTGGTGGTTGAATGTTACGTTGAATGGTTGTGCAGACACTTCCATTGTTTTCAAGGTAACTGAAAAACCATTGCCCATTGCAGAAATAACTCCAAGTGCCATGTCCTATTGTGCAGGCGTAAATGGCGTTACTTTGACCGCCACAGCTGCAGGAAGTAATGCAAGTTATGAGTGGTTTAAAGACGCTACAAGTCAGGGTGCTGCCAATACAAATTTGGTTTTCAACAATGCATTGGCTGCTGACTGGACTTTACAGGTAATTTTAAATGGTTGTAATGCTACTTCTGTTATAACTACCATCACTGAAAACCCTTTACCAGAAGCTGAAATCACAACCATTGGCGAAGCCCTAAAATATTGTGCAGGAACAAATGGCGTGACCCTTACCGCCAAAGATCAGGGCGTTGGTGCCAGTTATGAATGGTATCTTGATGGTGTATTGATCAGTACCACTGCGACCAATACTTTATCCAATGCGCTTAAAGGCAATTGGACGATGAAAGTAACCAAAGGCTGTAGTGCCACTACTATATTGTCAACTCCTGTAACTGAAAAACCACTTCCTATCGCGAGCATCACTTCTACTTTGTTAGATTATTGTGCTGGAAATGCAGGAGTAACTTTAACCGCTAATTCAGTAGCAGGAGCAAGTTATGAATGGTTCAAATCAGGCGTGAGCCTTGGCGCAGCTACATTTACCAATACTTATAACAATGTATTTTTAGGTGATTATACGGTAAAAGTTTCTTTGAATAATTGTGACGTGACATCAACTATAAGTACAGTGGTAGAAAATGTGCTTCCAACGGCAAGTATTTCTGGTACTGGGGCAATTTGTGACAGCACAACGAATGCTCCATTAACAATTACATTATCTGGAAAAGCTCCCTGGAACATCGTTTACCAAAAACCTGATGGCGCAACCATAACTTCCAATGGAATTTTTACTTCTCCATTTGTTGTCAATGAATCATTGAATGGTACATACAAAGTGTTGACAGTGAGTGATGCTATATGTATCGGAACTGTTTCAGGAACAGCGAAGATTACGTATAAAACTTCACCAACCATCACCAATGCCACAAGAACCTGTACCCCAAGCATGACGTCTTTTGTGGTGCAATTTGACATTGCCAGTGGAGATGCAAGTTCATATATTGTTACAGGTGCCACTGGAACTTTAGCAGGAAATACCTGGACAAGTGATCCATTGAGCGAAGCCGTAATTGCCAGCATTACAGTGACTGATGCGAATAATTGTAAGCCTTATACTGAAAACTTTAGCAAGTCGTGTTCTTGTCCTGCCGATGGATTGTTGAGTGGAGGAGGAACTATCTGTAACGATGGAATTACCAAAGCCAATATGACCATTACGCTTGAAGGCGCGTCGCCTTGGAATATAGAATATACCGTTGACAATGGCGTAGCACAATCCATTACAGGAATTATGAGTAGCCCTTATTCTTTTGCGTCCTCTTCAAAAGGAGTATATCAACTTACCAAAGTACAGGATAAAAATTGCCTGGGTTCGGCCAATGGTACCGCAATAGTGAATTATTATAATTTCCCCACAGCAGTTATTGTAGGAAACAGTAATATCTGTGTTGGGAAAGAGAATGCAAATTTAACCATCAATTTTACTGGAAAATCTCCTTGGGATTTCACCGTAGTGGAACCTTCTGGGAATAAAACCCTTACGGGAATTACCGCTAATCCTTATACTTATGTGGCCAATACTGTCGGTAACTATACGATGTCATCCATCAAAGATGCGAATTGTGTAGGCAGAAATGTGGATATTAGCGGAACAGCTGCAATTGTGGCATATTCGAAACCAGATTCAAGCAATGTAAAATTGATTTGTGACAACAGTAACAAATTTTACATCACCATGGATATTATTGGAGGCGATCCTGCAACTTATCAGGTAACAGGAGCGCAAGGTTCTTTAGTCGGAAACCAATGGACTAGTGCCATGATTGTATCTGGAACGTTGACCAGCTTAAGTTTAACCGATGCCAAGAATTGTTTTCCGATTATGATTCCAAATTTGGACAAAAATTGTCTTTGTCCTGCTGCTGCAACGATGTCAGGAGACAAAACCTTCTGCGCTGATGGTACAAAAGCAAATGTAACGATAGCACTGCAAGGGCTTTCTCCGTGGAATTTGACTTACCGCATTAACAATGGTTCCCCAGTGGCTGTAACGACTACTTCTAATCCATTGGTGATTAACAACATATACAAGTCAAGTACTTATTCTTTGTTGTCAGTGAGTGATGATAAATGTACCGGAACAGTAAGTGGTACAGCTACCATTGTGGTGAATGAATTACCAACGGCTATTGTGACAGGTGGAGGTACCGCATGTGCAGGAGCAGCGGTTTCAAAAGTAACCTTTAACTTAACAGGAGCTGCACCTTATAATTTGACTTATTCAGACGGATCTACTTCACCATCAGTAGTTTCAGCAAGTAGTAAATACCAAATTAATGCACCAACCCAAGGAAATTATACCGCAGTAAATGTAACTGATGCCAATGGATGTGTAGCAACGAAATTATTAGGAACCGCTGTGGTCCAATTTTTACCTGTATCAACTGCTACTATTGTTGGCGCTGCAGGAATTTGTTATGGAGACCAAACTCCCATTACCATTACATTTATGAATGTCAACAATGCTCCCTTCAAACTTACTTATGATGGAGGTTCAGGGTATCAAATTATAGCTGGAATTACTACCAATCCATACAGCATTAACCTTTCACCACAGCAGACCACTAATTTTAAAATCATTGAGTTGTTGGATAAATATAATTGTTCGAATAAAACCATTACCGATTCGGTACGGGTTGAGGTGACAAAAATTCCTGTATTCAACATCAATAACAATGTTCCTGTCATTTGTAGTGGTATTAAAACATCTATTAGGTTTGTTTCCAATGTAATCGGAACGTCCTACAGTTGGGTCGCCACCGCACCAGCTACAGTTTCAGGAATAGTGCAACCTGCCACTGGAGATTCGATCAGTCAATACCTTTCCAATAATGCTAATGTGATTGAGAAAGTAACTTATACGGTGACTCCAACTGCTTTTACTACCAGTAATAAAGCTTGTGTCGGTAATCCTAAATCGGTAGATGTATTTGTGAGAAGACCAACGATTCCAGAACTTGGACTTGACCGTGACGGATTATGCGTTGGTGAAAGTGTGGTGATTGATGCCGGTAATTTTCCAAGCGGAAAATACAGTTGGTTTGTAAATGATGTAAAAACCAAAGATACACTTAGTCAAAAAAATATTGTTGTTCCAATGGGTACCACAAAAATAAGTGTTGGCTATATCAATACTTGCGGTTTGCCATTTAAAGACAGTGTTCGCTTTACCTCTAAACAAAATGTTGCCATTTATTTTGACAGAGGAGATACCTGTCTAGGAATCAATACCTCATTTATTCCTCATCAAATAACCACGGAGGAAAATGTTACTTCCTGGGGTTGGAAAATGGTGAATACGGGTGATAGTGCCAACTCAACAGCTTTAAATCCAAGTTACAGTTATGTGTTTCCAAACACAGGAAAACAATTGGTACACTTAACTGCTTATAGTGATGGATGTAAAATCGGAGATACCACCAGGGTAATCAATATTAAAAACTGCGCAATCAAAGTAGAAAATGTGTTTACACCCAATGGTGATGGCCATAATGATGCTTGGAGAATTGAAGGTATTGAAGATTTTCCAAATGCTAATATCGTCATCTTTAACCGATGGGGAGTGATAGTGCACCATATTCCTGGAACAGCATTGGTTCCATGGGACGGAACCAATGATAGTGGACAATTACTTGAATCAGGTACCTTTTATTATGTCATTACTTTAAATAAAGTAAGTGGTTCTAACCAAATTGTGAAAGGTTGTGTGACCATTATTACGGAATAAAAGTGTATTTCAAGCAAGGTTTTTTGGCTTGGCAGGAATGGTAAATGACACTTGCGATAGATTGGTATAATTTGAGCTTTTCAAAAGTTTAAAACTTGTTCATTCTCTACAACCATTATTTGTAGCCTTTTTTCCAGAAATTCTGGAAGGTTTTTTTGTGGTCATAAGCATCCATTTATTTTGATTGTGACCTTAAAATCAGGAAATTATAAAAAAAAGTGGAAAAACAGGAAATCTGATTCCATATTTTTCCACTTTTGGGGTGGAGAGTTTTATCTGCTTTAGACTAGTTTTTATAGTAATGTATTACAAGCCAAAACTTATAATATTACCGGTCCTTTTTGGTTGACTTTGGAAACGAATACATCAGTACCAATTTCAATATTGGTAAATACTTTTCGCATGGCAGCACCTACTTGATGGGCAATTTGTTCGTCGGTACTTAAGGCAAAAATGGAAGGGCCAGAGCCCGATATTCCTCCACCCAAAGCACCAGCATCTAAAGCTGCTTGTTTGGCATCGTCAAATCCTGGAATTAAGATAGAGCGAATAGGTTCTACCACCACATCTTGCATAGACCTGCCAATTAAATCATAATCAGAGGTGTATAAGCCTGCCACCAAGCCTGCCACATTTCCCCATTGGGTAACACCATCTACCAAGGTTATTTTTTTGTGCAAAATG
>Ga0209353_10000906_pt1 | contig 17360 bp, 27 predicted proteins | sample LauGreSpBDMM15SD_2_FD_187561 | JGI IMG/M metagenome (GOLD analysis project Ga0209353, IMG submission 187561) | Freshwater lake microbial communities from Lake Michigan, USA - Sp13.BD.MM15.SD (SPAdes) (version 2) | ecosystem: Environmental > Aquatic > Freshwater > Lake | place: Lake Michigan...
CGCTGCTTGGTGACTACGGTTAGTTCGTGTTGCACTTTTTTAGCGTAGTCCCAGATAGTCCCGTTGGGGTCCATCATCTCGCAACCTAAATCTTTGTTTTGCTGGATGTATTTTGCCTTCCATTCATCGCGCTCGTTCAGCGTCTGGACATGAAGTTGTTGTTCCTCACGGAGCCGGGCGCGGAATTGGTCCCGATCTTTCGCTAGTGAGGAAACGCCGTTCACGATCGCCCATTCACGTAATTCGTCCCGCTCTTGGGTGATACGGACAACCGTTTGGGCCAACGTGATGGCATTGGAGTCAGTCACGAGTTCGCTGCACGTTGCTCGTGCTTCGTTAAGCTCCATGGCCAGACCGAGGTTGGCTTCGCGCAGGACCTCAAGATCCTTCGGCAAACAAACCATGTCTTTGTGAGCAACTAGCTTGTCTGCATACTCCCGCGCCTCATCGCGCTCGCGTTCAAGTTTCTCATTCTCAGCAGCAAGTTCAAAATACTCATCGTTAGCTGTTTTGTAAGAAATATCCATGATGCTAATGTGCTTTTTTAGGATATCCCGCTCTGCCACAATCATCTCTGCGAGTATTTTCGTCGGGGCATTGGCATCGGGCATCGCATCGAGCAGAATGTCACGCGCATCTCCCATTGCTTTTTGGGCGGCATCACGCTCGCGTTCCAGCTTTCGTGCGAAGTCTGCTTCAACGACCCGATCTGGATCGCACATTGCGTCGAAGTATTCCATTGCGTCTGTCTCGGGTGTGTCAGTCATTGTATCCGATGATTCCATTTTCTTGTAGTAGTGTAGTTAATTCCCAGACCTTCTCACGAAGTTCATTACGCTCGCGTTCAGCGTTGATCATGCGTTCCTGTGTGACTCCCAGTCGATCAACTAGTGCGTCTGCCGACTCTTGGTATCTGTCCCGTTCGCGTTCCAGCTTCTGCGCTAACTCCAACATTTTGCAGTGATCAGAAGCGTAGGTGTTCCACGATTCCATAATGCGTTGGTTTTCCGCGTCTGTTTTCGGTGTAGGCGCGAGTTTAATTTCGAGTTGCGAGTTCATGTGGGTAGTTTTTCTGTTTTTTTGTCCACCCGCAAGACTTTATTTCGGTCATCTTGAAGTTTTTCGCAGTAGTTGGCATCCATCATGATGTTGCAACTGCAAGCAATGTGCGCCAAATGGGAGATTCCTGATTCTGGGTCAATATCCTCGCCGTCCCGCCAAGCATTTAGATGGCGCATAATCGCATTGATGTATGTTGAAGCGCATACTCCAGTATCGCGCCAGTTGAATGGACCGTACTTTTCTTTGCCGAGCTTGTGCGCCCACGCAGTCTGTTCCATCGCAAATGGAGGGATCAGTCCGAGCGGTGTTTTCGCAGCACCTGCTGCGCCTTTGGGGTCGTTGTATTGTGTGTTCATGGGAAAATCGTCGGGGTTAGGCCACCCGAGGCCGTCTAGTCCACTCATAGTTTTATTGGCAGCTTTCGCATTCGGGGTTATCCAGCCTACAGGCTACACCCAACGGCTCATCGAGATCCTCGTCAATGGACTCAAGGTGCATCGTCAAACCACCGTCCATCCTCCTCTCCAATTTCTTGATCCTTAAGTTTGGGAGATCAGGATGATACTCACGGGCGATAGATCCATGAGCAATGAATGGGCCACCTGCTGGGTCGATAAAGCTCAAGCCCTCCACGCCTTTGGTGTCGTCTGCGAATCCACCGAACCGCAGGAACCGCAAGTGGGAAACCAGCATTAGGCGGTAAACTTCGCTGGAGACTTTGATTGCTGTTACGGTGTGGGTGCCGTAATGGCCTTTGATTTTAAGTTCTTCGTTCATTATGGTTTCGGGTAGTTATCGTCGTTTCCGCTGACGATTGCATGCCACAAAGCGGCTAGGATCAATCCTACAAAGATCCATATCAGCAACAGTGTTACAATGCTTATTGCGCTCATGATTTGCTTTCGGCTAGTTTCCTTGCGAGCTTCTTTTTAATCGCTGCATCGAATCGTTCAATGTCAGCGTCTCGGATCACAAGCCCAACGGTTTGCGGCCTTGAGTTGTGAGTCACCTTGTTGATAATGCTGGCAACGCCGAACGGGATCTTTGCTGACCTCGCTGTGTGCATTAGGTTCTTCCCCTCGATGACCTTGTATCCCCTTGGAATCTGGGCCGTGTATGGTTCCTCATCGTTGAAGAGGATATCTGGATTTCTGTCTATTGGTGTCATTTCGTTTGTTTTGTTTATTGTTTTGCCCCGTATGCGGCGATTAGTAGTGCGTCTGCGATATAATGATTCATCTTGATGCTTGGGAATAGCTCCTGCGCTCGACGTTTGCTGACGTTCTTGTCTCCCTTCGTCATGCACCCCATTGCCTTTTGCCAGACTTGTGGCCTGACACGTTCAAATGGGATTCCTGCTGCCGTGAGTGCCATCTCCAAGTGTCCAAATCCATTGCCAAAGGTGAACGCGCTTTTAACGCCCATCTGCGGGCTGCTATGGACTTGTTCCAGATAAGCTCTGCAATTTCCATCGCAACCCACACTGTAAGAATTGAGTAATTCAAACAAGTCCTGCAAAGTGTCTGGCATTTTGTGTGCATGTGCATTTCCTCTTTCGTCAATGAGTGCGATTCCTCCGTTGGTTCCGGGGTCTATTCCGATTGTTGTCATTGGTTCCAGAGTTTCAATTTAAGTTTCTTGGCGAGTCCGATCACGGCGTCTAGCTCAACCTCGTCGGTGTAGCTGTGGCTAGTCTCAGACTTGAATGCCACCCATTTACCGTCTTCTCGTCGAAGCGTTTTGATGCGCTTAACTTCCTGCCACTTAAGTCGCGGTGAAAGGTCGCCTCCTGTTTCGGGGAATAGGTCGCTCATCGTGATTCTGCGAGTATGAGTTCTGATTTGTGACGAGCCACTTCGTATCCCCCAATGACTTCGACAAGGACGGCATTGCACCCAGTAAGATCGCGGAGGACGGTCTTCATCCATTCGACTTCATGCGGCTTGGCTTGATCGTATGGGCGGGTCAGCGATAGGTATCCGCTTTTGTGTGCGTCAACTGGCGTTAGGATTTCAATTTCCATTTCGTGTGATTTGTTGATCTAACTCAAAAGGGGACAAAATCCAAATCGTCATCGTCCTGAGCGTTTGCTTGTGGGGCATACCCGTTAGCCTTCGCCTCGCCGTGCTGGCTTTGCTTTGGTGCATCCCAGTCCATGATTTTGCCGTTGCCAAGGATCGGTCCGCGTTCTCCAGCCGCTTTTCGTGCTTGGCTGATTTTCTGGACGATGAAGCCGTCGTTACCGTATTTGTCTTTCTCCTCGCGGATGAGCAGCGACATACTGAGGTATTTTTTCCCTGTTTTTGGCGACTCGTAGAGTGCCGTCTTGTCGATCTTGCTAACGTCAATGCTGATATCAATTGTTTGTTTCATTGTGTAATGTATTTCGGTGTTTCGATTGTGATGATTCCTTCGATTTGTTTCGGCCAGTGGTTCGTTGCAACGCAGGTTTGCCACTTGGCTAAGGCGTTCATATATCCCGCCCGACCAAGATCAAGCAAATTCTCAGATAATTCTACCCATGCCGTTTCATGCGGGGAATCGACCTCGACGAAGCAGAAGACGAACCGTGTGCGCTTCTCGCTTGCTGCGGCGTTCCAGAGGTCTAAATAAAGTGCTGCTTGCCAGTGATAGCCCCGATTAACGATGGTCCGCTGGATGGCTTCAAGGCTACCAATCTCGCCAGTTGTCTTGAGATCCACAAGGCAATCCAAACCATCCGGCACGATGTCGATGAGTCCCTTGATTTCCGTGGCCCCGATTTTGCCGAAAACAGCAACCTCGGTTTTGTATTTAGCGTTGAAACTGGCTAGGTAATCATCAGTGACAATCTCCGCGATTGTGATCGCTTTGTCGATTTCGTCTTGCGATGTGATGATCTTGCCGGATTCAGCCTGTGCGGCTTTCCACTCGCGGGCCTCCTTTGTTCTGAAGTCTGCGTAGGGAGAAATCGCAATGATTTGCTCTACCGTCTCCGGCTCCAGAGTCGCAGCATGAATGAGCGTCCCAAGATCCATTGCCTTCGACGACTCCCTTGGCTTGCTGTGCCGCCACTTGAAAGGAGACTTGTTGAAATCCCAGAGCAACGACTTTGACACTGGCCCCGCTTTGGGGTCTGAAGGGGTCGCTGTGCGCTCGTAATACGTTTTGCCTAGTCCTTGTTCGATTTTCATTTGAATGGCTTTGTGGTGATGATGGATTTATGCTTCGTGGAACCCCAAAAGATGCATCTGCTCAATAGTGAGGTTCAAAGAATTCAAAAGATCGTTCCTTTTCCGGTTATCTTCTTCTGCTTCTTGGGCTTCTAGGATTTGCGCGATTGCTGCTTTTTTCCGTTTGTTGAACCATTCTTCAACCTTAGCTATATTTGTCCCTTGAATGGACGCAGACGGCATTATATTTTTAATTATATAAGGCGATGTGCATCCCATCGCGTCTGCCAGTTTTCCGCATTGGTGTAAAAGCTGTTTATGCACAAGCATTGTATTTGAAAACTCATCATCAATGAGCAATGACAATTCGCCTTCCGAAATCAATTTTGTTTCTTTTTGTTCGGTTTTCATTTGAATAGCTTTGTAAGTGTTGTGGCGATCTTGCCAAGTTTGCTGATTGCGCTTTTGTTTGGGTTCTTCAATGCGCCGACAAGTGCCAGCGTCATCTCCAGGTCGCTTCCAATGGCGCGGGGTCTTGTCTTATATGGTGTGTGTGTAACTCTCATTTGTTTGTTTTGTTTGTTATTTTAGTTCAGGCTTTAGACCTAAAAAATCTAGTGTTGTAAGAATTTCCGGGGGATGCCTGCCGCGCTTCAACTCCGCTCATCAGGGATTGCCCATGCTGGCGTTCTACTAGTTCGCGGGACAACCATCTTGGGTAATGTTTGAAGGCGTTCCCTGAGCAAGAAATCAGGTATTTTTGCTCTTTAGCGTCAAACTCCTCAACTGCCTTGTCGTAGTAAACAGTGCCGATAGGTAGCGGGATATCGTCAAACAGGCTCACGGCTCCACCTCCTTCGCCATTGCTTCAAATGCTTGCGCTATCTTGTCAACGTGGGCCTTTACTGGCTGCTTCTTTGTTTCGGGGACAACTTCGACTTCGACGGGTTCCACGATTTCCGCCTCGATTTCCTGCGTCTCAACGGGTTCCTCGACGAACGGGTTGACCTTTACTGGCGTGACGTTCCTTGGCGGCTCTGCGAAGTCCCGCACCTCGTCCTGCGTATACATCCCAAGCGACATGTCGGAAGCGTATGCACGGCTCCAAAAGCTCGCTGCACGGTATCGCAGCATTTGCCCCGGCATCGTCAGCCACTTGCTACCGTTCTTGGTTGACCAGCCCTCTTTCTTGGCCATTTCGAGGGTGATTTTCTCTCCCTTGAGTTCCTCGCCGCTGTCCTTGTCTTTTGCTACGGCATAGCAGGATGTCGGAGCGTCGTCGTCGTCCATCACGAAGCGGAGTGGGGAGAACTTGCCGGATGCGTTAATCATGCCAATGAGTGCTGTTGCGCTCCATGATGGGCGTCCGTGGATAATTGCGAGGTTTTGCGTTACCATCAATGGGTCAAGCCTTGTCCGTTTTGCTACGTTGAGAGCAATCGCGCAGTTTGCTACGTTCCCGGCAAAGTCTTTCGGGACCAGCGTGGACTTGCTCAACATCATTGCTTGCCGTTGAATCAGTTCAAAGGCTTGAGTCTCCGCGCTGACCTGTGCCAATGCCATGTTTTGCGGTTCCTGCGCCACAATCGCTTCGTTTGTTTTCGTTGTTGTTGTCATGTTTTTGTTTTCTTTGTGTCTTATCTCGTTTCGATCCGCTGCCAGCATCCGCCGCCAAGGTATCGTTTGCTATTCTCGATTCGCCCAACCCTCATCTTGTCAAAGTCTCGCCCGTATGATTCTGAGAATTCCGAATCCAACCCAATGACGTATTGAAGATGATCACAGAATCCGAGCTTTTCGTCCACTCGGTGAGGCGGCTTTGGTTTGGATTTCCGGCTGAGTTTCATCGTATCACCTCACTGTGATTTGCCCATCATCGACCCTGTAGCCGAATGCCCTTAAAGCCGGGGTTACGATATGTTCGACGACCTCGTGCAAGGTGTGTTCGTCGCCGGGAATCCAAACTTCAACTTTGGGGTTGTGAAGTTCAATTTCGTTGCCGTAATTCTCTGTCGGTTCAATGGTAATTTTCATGTTTTCGGTTGGCTTGTGCTGAATGCGTGTTCGTTTTAGCCGGGTCCAAACCGGACTCAAGCGCAAATTTCAATTTCTTTTTCTTTTTCTTCGGGTTCCGCTCCGTATTGGCAGCGGCGGGAAATGGCGGCGAGCATGACCGCGAAGGAAACATCCATCTCGGCTTCACACAAGACCCTCTGCCGAGCCCAAATCACGGTGCTGTGACAGGTCCGATTGCATCGGTTCGCCGTGTCTTGGTAAGGATGGTGATCCGCCCAACAGGCCATGACGACATGACGGGCCAATGATGCGAGTTTCGTCCGTTTCGGTCCTAAGATGTCCTCGGTTGAAACTCCGAAAACGTCCGCAGTTTCCCTGACTAGCAGGTCAAAATTTACGATCATTTAGTCCCCCTGTTCTCTAGGTTTCTTATTTCCTTATCGGTTCTCCGATATTGACGCAGGATGCCAGCGGCAAACTTCCGGGAAACTTCCCCATATGCCGATCCGACAAACAAGGTAACGTCCTTTTTCGTGACATCGTGCTTCCTTCTCCATGCCGCACGGGTAACGCAGACGGTTGAGTCTCCCTGTCCGTATTGGTTAACGCTGTCGCTTTTGTGTGTTCTCATTGTTTTGTTTTCTACTGGTTTGTTTTTCTGTAATGCTTGCAAAGGTCGAATCCTGCGATGGCGCAAACATCCGCCCATGCGAAACTTGATGGCGATTGCTCCATGTCCTCCCATGCGTCCCGGCAAGCCTCGCTATGCAGCCAAGCCAGCCTTTCGGCCATTGTTTCGGGTGGTTGATCCTTGTCGGTTTGCTCGTCAATCTGCTTCCACCAATGTGACGCGGAGTATTCCTTGCATCCGTCCGCAAAGAATCGCCTGATCGCCTGTTCTTGCGCTTCCAAGTGGTCGCCAAAGGCTTCGCTTGGTTCATCCCTCCCGTCATTGCATAGCGGGCAGGAACTGTCAGGATCGGGCCAGTGACGGCTTCCGCAACGCGAGCAGGCAAATTTCATTGATTACCCACCTCCAAGGACATGAGAATCTTTTCTTGTGAGTCGATTACTTTGTCCATATCTTCAATTGCCAGCCAGCCGCAATCTTCCCCGCCATCCGCTCGCCACTTGGCGACAAGCAAACTCCTTTCCCCGTAAAGTCCTTGAATGAACTTTACCATCGCGGACACCGTGGCTTGATGGCTGGCGGAATAACACAATGCCATTTGACCTTTTGAGCTGGAACTGTTCATGCTGCCCCCTTTCCCGTTGCCTTTGCGATTGCAGCGCGGGCGTCACTTGCGGAACGGTTGAAACTATCGCGCATCGGTCCCGCCATTAGTCCCGCTTTTCTAAGCAAGAACTCCGCATCTTCCAATGCTGCCAGCAACTCAGGCGCGGCGGCAATTAGGCGAGCGTTTGCAAGATGCTTTTCCGTGACGTCTGTGGGCTTCCCGTTGACGTCCCCGGCTTGGATGTCCGCAAGCCATGCGCCGTGCGGTCCTTGGCCGTTTATCGTGATAAATTTTGATCCGTCCTCATTTCGGCAATGTTCAAGCTCCCAAGGTCCGTGTGTGTGTGTCATCGTTTCGTTTTGCTTGTGGTTCATGCGTTCACGTCTTGGATGTAATACTGCGTCACGTTGGAAAGGTAATTGTGAATTACTGCGATCCTCACGCCATGCGCCAGATAAAATGACGTTTCGGAAAGCTCGTTTTGCTGGTAATCGTTCCATGTCTTTTCATCGTTTCCAATGAGCGCGAATGCTGCTTCTTTTGTGATTTCTACGGAATTTTTCATTTTGTTTCGTTTTGTTTTGTTTTCCTCATCAGTAGCGGATTCACCGCCAGACTCCCGCGAAGGAGTTTCGGAATTTAGAAACTGGAAACGATCACTCCGCCGTCAAATTCGATCAGTGTTCCGTGGTCCTGAACGTAAGAACGGATCAAATCGTCAATTTTATCCTCTTCCTCGTCTCCCTCCATGTCGATCCCTGAACGTTGCAAGGCGAATGCCAGCGTTTCTGCTCCGTGATGCTCCATCAGCCAATCCGACAGGCTTGTGGATTCTGAGAAGTCGCAGCGAATAGCGCAAATGTCCAATTCCATTTCCTCGCCAGAGGATTCCTCGTATTCCTCAAGATATTCTGCAAGGGCTTTCGCCCCGTTCCATGACCAGTTGGCGTTGTCGTCTCTGTGCAGTGCGCGGGCAATGTCTGACGTGTTAAGTGTCGTTTTCATCGTAGTTGATTTGATTTGATTTGATTTGTTCGCCCTGCATCGCGGGCCGCGCTTCGTTATGTGTAGAGAATGGCGACTAAATGCCAGCAAGCAAGATTATTTTTGGATTGTTTCAGGATCAATGAATCCCTCAAGCGTCCCTTTGCCGTCCTCATCCAGCCATTCCTTTGCCTGCCCCTGATTGCCGGGACAGAGGTAATCCTTGGAAAGCTGACCATCTACGGGATCGACTGAATAAACATGTGCATCGTGTGATCCGTGCGAGCATCCGCCCGTGCAATATCGTATTGGATAAGTTTTCATAGGTTCAGGCGTGGATGATTGCGGCTGTCGCGTAAATGACGGCACAGGCGGCGGAAATGCCAAGGAAAATTCCGGGGGCTTTGCGAATGCCGAAAATAGCGACTAGGGCGACGAATAAAACAGCGGGAATGTAAAGGAATGAATTCATGGCGGTATTTAGTAGGAATGAAGGCAAAGTTCAAACCCGACAAGGGAGTTGGCGGCGACGGCATTTAGCAGGGAAAACCTTCCACGGGAGACAAGCGGGAGATTCCCCCGCTCTTTATAAACGGGACGGGCGGAAAAGCCCGTGTTTATTGAATGGCGGACAAGGTAAAGCGTTCGACCCTTGGCTAGCCATTCTTTGCCGTCGTCAATAGCAGATTTAATCTCAAAAGCGCGGAATTCAATTCCCGCAAGCTTCAATGTTTCTGTTTCTGTTTCCATCGCGCGTGTGTGTGTGTGTGTGTGTGAAGCGGGGATTGAACCCGCTTGGATTGTTTTATGCGTAAAAGTAAACTCTGCGGGAGTCGTCAAGATTTGGCGCATCGTGACGGTCGGCTTGCCTGTTCTCAGGATCGTATGGCAAGATTCCAAAGCTCTTACCGTTCGCGCTCCGCTCCATGTCGCGCTCTGTCAGGTTGTTATAACCCTTATAAGCTCCCGCAGCGTGGAGCATGTCACAGAGGACAAGAGCCGCTCCAATCCTACGTTCTTTCCAATCGTCCGGCGAGTTGAGAAGAATGCCATTGACGGCGTCTAGCATGTCTTTGATTTTAATCGTCTTTTTCATCGTTGTTTTGTTTCGTTGTTTTGTGTGTGTGAAGCGGGGAATCAGCGAGGTGTGAGACTAAGAAACTTCCGCCCGTCGCGGCTGACAATGTCGCAAATTGCAACGAGGTCAGTCGTTCCATCGTCGAAGGTGGCGACCGTGCAATGACGGACGCGACCGTGAATTTCGGCGGTGTAGGTAGTTCCGGTTTTGACGATTCGTTTCATTGGTTTGAGCGTGGTTTTCATCGTGGCGTGGTGTGGTGTGGTGTGGTGTAGCGTCGTGCAACTGAGAAGAACCTATCCCACCGAATTCCCATTGTCGATAAAAAGTTCGTAAAAAGTGAAAATAGTTTCAAATCAAGCCACAAACGTAGGAAATACAAGGGATTCACAAGGATAAGGAAAGCCCGGATGACAAGGAAACGAGCCAGATCGCAGGGCAAATAACGCGGCTCCCAAGCTCCATTAGCAGCGGACGACGCCAGAAGATATCCAAGCTCAACGGTCCAAGGCAGCTAGCTTATGGGGTATTGTCGAATGAAGGAGGGATGAAGGAAGAGCAAGCAAGGCGAAGCCGTAAAATGAACCGGGGACGCTGAATGATAAGCCCAAAAATCCATTCCCCTTGCCATAGAATATTCTCAACGCGTATAGATATTAACGGGAGCATGCGCTGCCGTTAATGGGGTCAGGGCTGTAACTGTTCCGCTACGCTACACAGCAGGAGCATTCGCTGATGTTACTAGGGTCTGTGCTGTTCCGCTCGTTCGCTGGCTCACTCACGCAGGATAGTCACGTGGGATAGACAATCATCTTTGTCTTTCTTCCAGAGGGATTTTACTCAGATATTCGAAAACGTGTCAAGCTCGGTTAGATTTGGACATGAAACAGCATGGGAAATGGGAATGCCGCGAGGATCGTTTCTGACGCGTCGGGCGTGAATATGGGACTATGGCAAGGGTGAGCGATTCAGAGCGATTTTGATCTATCATCTCTCTATCAGGTCACTTGGCACACGGATTCACAAGCGCAACGAATAAGCAGGTGCAAGCTACATACGACAAGCTAGACAAGCGGATGATTTAAACAAGTGTTTGACATTGGCGAGCGATACATTACCAGCGCGCTAAGGATTCACGGACAAGCGATCACTTCAATCAAACGATGGATTCAAACAGGTGCTTCATTCACAAGTCATGCGCTAATGCAAGCCATGTGCAGTAGGGGGCGGGGGGGATCGCATCCAGTGGGCGGCTGAAAAGCGGGAGCGATAAACCAGCCAAACAAAAAATGCCTAAAGGGGGCTAATGTAATTGACACTGGGTTAATTCGTGAGTAGGAGGATGCATGACTGAGAGCGTGCTTGATCCGTGGTTGATGCTTGGGGATACGTTGGAGCGTATGAGAGAGATTCCCGATGGGAGCGTTGATATGGTGATGGCAGACCTGCCCTATGGGACGACGCAGAACAAGTGGGACTCGGTGATTCCGTTGCAGCCGCTGTGGGAAGCGTATCGCAGGGTGTGCAAAAAGAATGCTGCTATCGTGCTTACAGCGCAGACGCCATTCGACAAAGTGCTTGGATGCTCAAATATGGGGATGCTCAAATACGAGTGGATATGGAGAAAGACTCGCGCTACAGGCCACCTAAACGCGAAGCACTCTCCGATGAAGGACCACGAGAATGTCCTTCTCTTTTACTCGTCACTCCCAACCTACAACCCACAAAACCTTATTCGTAAAGCTACCCCAACAATACGCAAGGGTGGCGACAACGGTTCCAACTACGGGAAATCCGATAAAGATGCGCTACAGGAGTTTGAGAATTATCCGCGCACGGTCCTAGAAATCGGGAGTGAAGGGAAAAGCGCACATCCAACCCAGAAGCCCGTCGCCCTGATGGAATACCTCATCCGCACCTACACCAATGAAGGGGAGACAGTGCTCGACAACACCATGGGAAGTGGCACCACTGGGGTTGCTTGCGTGAACACAGGACGCCACTTCATCGGTATCGAGCGTGATGAGGAATATATGAGGATTGCCAAGAATCGGATTAATGCTGCAATTCAGTCTAAGTTGCCTATTACCGAATGTAGTTGACAACGATATAATATATGGTAGTTTTCGCGTGAGCCGATGCGTGTTGCGTTGGTGACACTTTAATATATTATGTCTAGTCCCGTATCATATGATCTGCAAGGCCAAGGTGGAGGCATTGTGCTTTCCGCTGCTGCTACCACTTATACAGGCAAGATCCGTTGGATTCAGGTTGTGAATGACGCTGTGCTAGCGACTGTGGCAAGTGCGTCTGGGAGCATCACTGGTGCAACGCGATTGACTGCCATTACGCTTCCTGCGGGCTTGGGCATTGGTGGTGACTTCAGCCAAGTGATTCTGACATCCGGTGTGGTGATCGTTTACTACGCCTAATGTCCCAGTTTGCCCAGAGTGGTAGCGCGATGGATTCAGCGATTGGCGAGGTTGCTGATCGTGGGTTTCAAAGCGTGAATCAGAGGCTTCAGCTCAACCAGCTCCAAGAGGGGGAGGTGAGGGAGTCGTTGAATGGGCGCATGGAGGGATACTGGAAGCCACGGAAGAACGTGGTGAGTAGGACTGGTGCGCTGACTACGGGAGGTTCTCCATTGCAGTTGCCCTTCCTGCTGATCGATACGCCAAATACAATTGCGTCGTCCTCCCTTGCTGCCAACGTGGTTACGATCACCATCACGGCTGGGCATGGATTTGCTGTCGATAGCGTTGGATATGGCCTAGTCGCTGGATTGGCTTTTACCGGAACTGATCCTAATGGACTCAGGCTTTTGACCTACGATTCCGCGACGACCATGACGTTTCCGGTTACGGCTGCAACGACCGCTGTTTCTGGTGCTGGAACGTTGTCTCAAGTTCCAATCAATGACAATGCAAACGCTAATGTCCGGGCTTCCTGCCTGTTCAGCGATCCAAACGACAGCAATAAGGAGTATGTGATTATTGCACTGGATACCGTTGCTAAGAAGATCGACTTGGATGGGTATGCCATTACTGACATTCCGTATCCTGCTGGAGAAGCCCTTGGTAGCGACACTGACATGATCCAGTTGTTCGACAAGGTAATGCTGTTCCGTGACGGGCAACAAGCCTTGGAGTGGTATCCAAATGGACGGCCAATTATTTCGGCAAGCTCCAATGGAACGGCTAGTCCAAATACCGTGGTAACGGTAAATGTTCGCGAACATGGGTTGGTAGTTGGAACATCAATCACAATCGCTGGACTTACTGGTGGAACTCCTCCAAACGGGACGTATGTAGTTGCTACCGTGACGGGGCAAGACACATTTACGTTCCTAGCTGCAAGCATTTCGACAAGCACGACATTTGTTGCCACGGTTGCTACCGCCACTGACGGATTTACCTTGTCTCCGGGTGGGGCTTACACCCAGCCACAAGTGTTTAATTCATCTGGGACGCAAGTTGATGCTCTCAATGGGGAAGTATCATTGGATGTTGCCGGAAATGTCACCATTGCTGCCGGAGACATCATTGTGGTTTATGAAACAACAATTCCAGAATTCACCGCTCTTGTAGGAAAAGAATTTCAAGTATCTTCGGCAACTACAACAAATATTAAGTTTTTTGCTCCTGTCGCGAATTTAACTGGAGTTGGTTCCACTGGGCAGATCGAGTTCGGAGGAAGATTCAGCGTAGGAGGAGGGTTCATGCACCAACCCGGCGCACCTTGGGGTATCCACTTTCAACGTAGATTGTGGGTTCCGTTTTACTACGATCAGGCAGGAACATTTGACACGCCAACATACACTAGTCGAAAGATCACTGATGAAATATCCGTATCTGACATTCTAGATACTACTACGTTCGATCAAATTGAGAATCAATTCCGTGTCAGTGGTGGAACTGCTGACTATGTAGTGGGGATGCACGGGTTTTATGACGATGGATTGGTTGTCTTGAATAGGAACAGTCTTCACCTTGTCAAAGGGACGCTTGGAAGCCTTCTAGACGTTACCGTCAAGGAACTCACATCTGAGATTGGATGCCTAGCCCGCAAGTCCGTGGTGATGCGCGGCAATGCCATGCTGTTCTTGTCTGACGATGGTGTGTATGGGGTTGAGTTCCTCAACGACTATAACCTGCGAGGAACAGAAGAACCTCTTTCTAAGAATATTCAGCCATACATTGACAGGATCAACACTGATTACTCAGACAGGGCAGTAGGCATCTTGTTTGAGAACAGGTATTACCTTGCTGTTCCACTTGATTCTGTGCCGGGGGCTGGTGATTCCTACGGGAACAACGCCATATTGGTGTATAACTTCCTAAACAAAGGGTGGGAATCACTGGATACCTTTGGTGATTCTCGATTCTTGATTAAAGACTTCGTAATCGGCAGCGCAAGCGAGAGGAACAACATCTATGCCGTAACCTCCAATGGTGGTTTGCACCAAATAGAGGCGTCTGAAAGCTCCAATGACACGTTAAACGTGGATAACTCTGCGGCTGTTGTGTCTCCGACGATCAGTGCCTCTCTTACAACTAGGGGATATGACCTTGGAACGATGGAGCGCAAGCGATTCACTGACGCTCAGATCAACATTCAGTCCCTTCCGGGCCAGAACTCAGAATACAATATTGCCTTTGCCGCTGAAGATCCAGATGACGCTCAAACCATAGGTACAACTAGTACTCTGCTCGGTGGATTGCTTACCCCTAGCACTGCTACTGAAGCGGAAACAGCAAGTATCCGGTGCAGGCTAGGTGGTATCAGGGGCTTTACCGGAACAATGATCTTGACAAGGACCGTAGGATCACCAAAGATCAATTCTATCAAGGTGGCTGGTTCTGTCACCAACAGACAAATCATTTCACAGAGATAAAGTATGGGCGCAATTGATACGAATTACACTTTCACGGCTACTGACGTAATCACTAGCACGAAGATGAACAACATCCTCGATCAAAGTACGATTACGACTGCTGCTGTTTTCAATAATACCCTTGATATTGCGAGTGGAAAATTACTCGTTAAGGCTGGTGGTATCACCTCCAACGAGCTAGCGGTAAGTGCTGTCACAACAACTGCAATTACTGATCTTAATGTAACTACCGGAAAGATTGCCGACCTTGCCGTTACTACTGGAAAGTTAAATGACCTTTCTGTGACAGCGGGCAAGATTGCGGATGCAAGTGTAACTCCTGCAAAACTATCTCAACCATTAACTAGGGCGACTGCACAGAATAGCACAAGTGGGACAAGCATTAATTTCGCATCAATTCCAAGTTGGGTTAAGAAAATTTCAGTTTTGTTTTCTTCAGTCTCAACAAGTGGCACTAGCAATTTATTGATTCAAATTGGTTTCGGTTCTATTGTCACAACTGGATATGAAAGTGGGGCATCTTTAGTTGGAGCTACAGGTGTATTGTCTACGTCTGCAACAAATGGATTTTTAATTACTGCTAATGATTCGGCAGCATATTTGAAAAGTGGGTCAGTAATCATTGCAAACTTATCTGGAAACACATGGGTAAGCTCTGGAACATTGGGAATACCCGGTGGAAGTTTTCCTAGCGGCGGCAATCTGACACTGGGTGGAGTTTTAGATCAAATTCGCGTTACCACAGTTAACGGCACAGATACATTTGACGCTGGGGTCATTAATATTATCTACGAGTGAACCAACCTCTAAAGCAAGGAACAGAAATATATGGCGAAGACTTTCACAAACTTTTGTATTGGCACTTATGCTTTGGCGTTGTCGTTTCTGATGCCGATAGTTTTGCTATGTGCTTCTACTCGCAAGAAGAGTCCCCAGAGCAAGCCTGTGAAATTCACCATTCCAACACACTCTTTGTCACCATATGCGCTGGTGACATGCGGAAAGCTCTTAGAAAGTTCCGCGATGACTTTGAATACCTCGCATTCAGACGTGAATTTAAGAATTCACCTCGCGTGAGGATTTACGACATGCAACAATTTTACTCGAAACTCAAATAATATAAGAATATGGGAAGCAAACCTAAGAAAGTCGAAGCTCCAAAGGCTGATTATGCTGCGGATATTGGAAAGTATGTTTCCGCTTACGGTCAAGCACTGCCTCAAGTTCTTGGATTTGAGAAGCAATTCCGTCCAGAGTTCCAAGGGCTTAATCTTGGAGACATTTCCAGCTTCCTTGGTGGCGTCGGCGGGCAAGAAGGCTTGTTTGGACTTAGCCGTATGGCATCACAAGAAGCAGGACAGCAACTTGGAGCAGCGCGTGAAGGCGAACTAGGACAGATGGCTGGTCAAGCACCGCTTACCCGTGGTGTTATGCAAGGATTGTCCCCAGAACAAGCTGCGGCTGTTCAGGTATTTGCTACTGAGGCAGAACGAGCAAGAGCATCGGCGCAAGGAGTGAGTCCACAAGAACGTCGTGGTTACGAACAGCAAGCGCGTGAAGGCTTCCAAGCATCTGGACGACTTGGTGGCAATCTTGGTATTGTCAGCGAAGCGATGGGTCGTGAAGACGTCATGGCTCGCAAACGGGCAGAAGCGGCACAGGCAGCACAACAATCATATGCTGCTGCTCAAGGATTCTACACGCAGCCGGGTCTTGCTCTGCTGAGTCAGCAACCGCTTTCGTATCAATCTGGGCAACAAATGCTTGGGATGGGTATGGGTCAAATTGGACGAGGCACTCCGGGCTTGATTAACCCAGACACGGGACTTAATCTTGGCGCAGCCGAAAGGCAGAATCAACTTCAAGCCCAAATGGCAAACGCGCAAGCCAAGGCGTCTCAGAATGCAGGTATAATGGGAGCTGTTGGAAGCATTGGTGCAGCCGCACTGCCGCTTATGTTTTCAGACCGTCGATTAAAAACAGATATTGAGAAAGTTGGCAAAACCAACGATGGACTACCGATTTATACATATAAGTATAAGGGAAACAAAACAACCCAAATGGGAGTCATGGCTCAAGATGTTGAAAAGAAAACTCCTAATGCAGTTAAAGAAATCGGCGGATTCAAAGCGGTAAATTACAAACTGGTTAAATAATATGGCATTACTAGGATCAACCGTTGACCCACGCCTGTTCGTTCAGGACTATTCAGGCTTTACCCGTGCTGCTGACATTCAAGCGCAAAGCATGGCTAACCTAGGAGGCCAGATCGCTGGAGGAATTGAGCGTTATGGGGAGCAAAAGCAGGAGCGTAAAAAACTGGACGCAGGCATCAAGGCAACTGTTACTGGTATCGAGAGCGCAATTAAGATGGGCAAAAGCCTTGGCATTGACGTTGAATCAAGCCTGACCCCTTATTTGGAAAAGATTAACGATCCAAACGTATCTCCTGTTGAAGCTGCCGCTTATGCTCAACAAGCATCGAACTCCATTAGCAATGTTCTGAATTTCGGAATGAAAGCTAATGAGATGGGTATTGAGAAGGAACGATACAGACAAGCAACTGCCGCAAGAATAGCTGAGTTGCAAGTCGAGGCAAACAAGCCCGGACGAATTGTTGAGGTTAATCTTTCAGACGGAACTCAACAACTGAGGGAAAATACACGAACCGGAGTGCTTGAACCAATTCAGGTTGCAGGAGTCTCGCAAGGAACTGGACTTGTGGATCTTGTGAAAGGATTTGAGGGATTCAATCCAAATGCTTACGGAGATTACAAGCAAACAAGCGTTGGGTATGGGACAAAGGGTAAAGAAGGAGAGGTCCTAACTGAAGCGCAAGCAACAGATAGGCTGAACACTGAACTTTCAGGTCACGCGAAAAGAATCGAAGAGGCAGCTAAATTAAAAGGAGTAAAGCTGAATGAAAATCAATTTAA
>Ga0209353_10000907_pt1 | contig 17346 bp, 24 predicted proteins | sample LauGreSpBDMM15SD_2_FD_187561 | JGI IMG/M metagenome (GOLD analysis project Ga0209353, IMG submission 187561) | Freshwater lake microbial communities from Lake Michigan, USA - Sp13.BD.MM15.SD (SPAdes) (version 2) | ecosystem: Environmental > Aquatic > Freshwater > Lake | place: Lake Michigan...
TATTTGTTGCTCTCTAACCACAGATTGGTTTTAGGAATAAGTGTCCCCATTTTGCTATAATATTGGTCTTGTTTTAATTCCTGAATAGGGTATGTTCGTAGGTTTCATCAGCGTTATTTTTTATGTACGTCACATACATTCTGCCTTGTTGATCAAACATAAATGATCTCAATTTATAGGTCGTAGTATTTGGCGGGATCGCACCCGAATCAAAAAAAAATGTCACGGTGTTTGCTCCAATAGCTACTCTGGGCTGATATTCGATGTAAGCGTTATTGGTCACATCGAAATTTTTAATATTGCCACCTACGGTGAAAGCATTTGTACAATTGACATTATCTATTGTATTGCTTGTAGAAAAGAAGGCATTACTTGAATTGAAAATACAATTGGAAGCATTGGAAGAATAAACATTGCTTGTGATTATATTTGACGCTACGAGATACGACACATTGGTGTTTGAACTGTAATAGTTTCCTATATTCGCATTGGTCATATTTATTTGATAGATAAGGCTGTTGTCACTGATGGTCACATTTGACCCTTGAGCCATATAGATATTTGAAATTCCGCAATTACAGAAAGAAGCATTTGAATAGGCAAACAAATTGCTTACCAGATTACCAGCATAAAGGAAGAGATTGCTATTGGTTGTGAGGTTTGACATAGTACTGTAATAGAAGGGGGAATACTGAAAAGTGGTGTTTGCGCTCGTGAGAGATGTGATGTCTATGTTTGATCCCGTGATGATCGTGTCAAATGATGTAGTAATATTTGTAAAAATACTATTTGAAGAATTGATATTCACTACACCTTCTCCTACGATGGATTGATAGGTGTTGTTCTGTCCAGTAAATATAGGGTTTTGATATACGACTGGATTGATAAGAGACACTTCAGTTTGTAGGTCGCTGATTAGAAGATCGGTCCTATTGACTCCCCAAGTGTCAATATATTCGTATGTATCCTCCATTTATTATAGGTTGTTATTTTAATATTTGCTTTGTATAGGACAATAAAAATTATGGTAAAAAAGAAGACCCCCCTTGGAGCTTCTGTTATGGGTCTTGTAAATGAGACAATAAAAGCCTCACCGGTGCGAGGCAGAGTTAAAAAAACTGTAGAGGAAATGGCGAGTGTATTGCCCGAGGCTACGGAGAAAGTCCGCAAAATGATAGAGGATAAAAAGCCGATTGTTAAACCAAAAGCAAAGCCAAAAGGCAAGACGCTGGTGGTAGATATTCCCGTTGATATTCCCGAACCTGCTACTCCTCCCAAAAAGGAAAAGAGACCCCCGAAGATCACGCAAAGGATTATACATGAAGAGAATAGCGAGGAGGACGAGATCATAGAGGAGGTCATTATCAAGAAGAAGAAGAAGCCTATTGTGCGACGCAAGGTGATATACGAGACCGATAGTGATAGTGACAGTGAGGAGGAAGAAGAGCCTATGCCGAAAAGGAAACACAGGGTTAAAATGGCTAATCCCGTAGATACGATGACGAATACGGAAATACAACGAGAGATGCGTAAGATACAAATGGATATGTTGAGTAAGAGTCTATTTGGGAATTAACTCATCAAAATTACGAGTGAAGCGTTTATCTTTTGAAGCCATCAAATTGATGACAAAATAATTGTAATCGCCTTCTGTGGCTTTGTTCCACATATCTATTATATCGGCTACACTCGCGTAAGATGTGAGTTCTTCAGCTACTGAAGCCATATCTTTATCACTTTTACTTTTTGCCAGAATCCACATATCCGCGTTATTTCGCACCATCTTTGGTAATGTTGAACGATATTGTTGTACTACATATAGGATACTCGTGCGCAGATGCCTACATTTTAATAGGGTCTGGTTGGCGAGACTTTTGCCTTGGTTCATCAATTGGCGATTTGAAGCCAAGTCATCGTATATAATTAAACTGAATGGCTCTTTTTCAAACGGAGCTACTGGCTTTGCGTAGTTCATCTCATGTAATTCAAACAGATCCTCTTGTGTGAATTGCTTGACCGATTTTGATTTTTGAAATTTAGCCCAGAGTTTTAAAAGGCGCTGGTATTCACTCCATTCCGCCAAGTCATTCTGTATGTCCTCTATAACGGTCTCAAATATTTCATTTGTAAAATCTGTATATACATTTAATTTATACGAGCCATCGTGTAGCAATTGATATTTTGGATCACTTTCATAGGTGGGTGAGAACAGATATACTTTTTGGAAGAACTTCGTTCTGTCGTAATTTTTTACGAGATTTACAATCATATTACTTTTTCCCGTGCCTTTTGAGCTGTAGATGATTGTGACGGCGTGGTTGTTTGGAAGATTGGCTTCTACTTTTCTCGGTTCTTGAACACCTAATGGCTGGTAGTTCAATATTTTCATTTTTCCCCTTACAAACAGGTTATATTTTTTTATCCTATTTGAACCTCTTTGTTAGTTCTAATAATTGCTCTGTCATTTGTTTGCCTGTCTGTTTTTTTGGTCGTACTACGGGTCTCTTTATTTCTTGTTGTTGATTTGCTGGGGTTTGTATCATCGGGGTGTCATCGTAAAAGACGGAGGGTGCTGAACCTGATGCTTCAGTTTTGTCTTTTTTGTTTTTTTCTCTTGTGATTTTCTGGCGTTCTGTTTTGATGTATTTTTTTAAATTTTTTGTTTCTAATTCTATCTCTTGAACTGACGGGACTGGTGCTAAAAAATCACTTACAATGTTTTTTGTATCTTGAACGGATGACACGGCTTGTGTGATGTCTTGGATTGCCTCTGCCCCTGATTCTACTGTCTGGGCTACATCTCCAATAGTACCGAATATATCTTGTGCGGATTGTGCGTATTGCGAGACTGTATCTGGTAGTGTAAAAGGTCTCTGCTCTTGTTGTTCTGCTTTAATATTTTGTGTGGCGTTGATAGAAATCAGTGTATCTAACAACTTCCTATACTCATCGCCCATGGATGGGGGCGGGGGAGGTTGAGACTGTGCCTGTGGTAATAAAATGGTTGGGGCTATGAGAGAACGAAATTGCTCGAGAGGCGAGGATTCTATATTTCTTTTAACTGCCCTCTTTCTTCGTGTTCTTCTTTTCTTTTTTGGCACTTCTTTTGGTGCTTGTATAATTACCGTCTGGGTAATGGTCTGTCCTTTTTCACTTGCTTTTTTACTTACACTTTGTCTCTTGACTACTTCTGCTTTAGGAGGCATTTGCTATAAATATTAATGAAAAAATAAATAGCCTATTATGTTGTGGTTTGGTTTGGTGCTTGTAATACTGGGGGTCTTTCTAATTGAAGAACTTGGGTCAATTCCGTATCACTTAACGGATCATTAACCCACGAGAGGCAACAGCAGGATACTTTTTGACATCGGCTCGTAAGAAGAATAGATTTTGCGTACCAAAGTAATAGGGTTAAAATGCCTACACCCGTAGCCATAGCTGAAACGATTAGAGCCTCGCTGACGATCATACCTACTTAAAGGAGGGTACTATATTTCGTTCTATTTCCAAATGAATGATCCTATCTCTGGTGGTGATTTTTATATTTTCTATAATATCGTATTTAATTAGAACCTCAAAAAACAATTCTATAATAATTGCGGGTATTTCTAATAATTTATTATCATATATGTAGTCTTTTTTTTCATTTAGTAAGCGAGTTTCTATCGCTTGGTTATACAATTCTTTGGCTATTTCATTCCTAATTTTAGGTGTATGTAGGTTATTATATACCTGATTGACATAGGCTTTTCTTTTCAATCTTTCTTTTATGAACGACATATTATAGGTATTGTTTTTTTTTATTTAAGTTTCTTTTCATTAAAACTTGGATAGTTTTTAACCATATTTATTACATAACTTTTGTTATTTTTGAAGAAGTGTAGCCAATGATCTCCTCTTTCCTCCCCATTACGCTCAACACGGAATGTAATAGTAGGGTATTTTTGCGATATTTTTAACATATCTTTTTCAAAGTCGTAGAATTTCCCGTGCTTATCCCACCCTTTTTCATTACAGTCCTCATCTTTTTCCCATTCGTCGCATTCAAGGTCGTCTTTTAATTCATCGCTTATATTATGGTTTGTCATAATGACCAGATAATATTCGCTCTCGTAGCCCATTGTTGTATATTGTTTAATATGGTTCTTTCTTTTATCATCGGCTTCAATTTTTTGTTTAAAAGCATTTTCTCGTTTAAAATGTAAAAAAATAGTTATAGACCTTCGTGAGTCTTTGGCGAGGAGACTAAATAAATGATTTTTAACGGTAATTCTATAATTAAACATTTTGCAAAATAGGGGTAGAAAGTGATTGTTCCAAAGTCGGCGTATAGACATCTACGATAGTGAAAATGACCACCTAAAACGATACTTTTTAATTGATATTCACCGTCAAGCAAAATAGGCTAAAAACGCCTTTTTTCAATTTTTGAAATTTTGACAAAGCTAAAAAAGCCCAGCCCATTTTTTGATTTTTTTGATTTTTAATATTTTTTTATTTTTTTTCAATGCTTATAAACTTGGCTAATCCCATAATATTTACATAGGTGTCATTGAGTTTATCAATATCATGCCAATTTTCTGCTATCACCCAGTCCATATTTTTGAAAACATTACAAATACCACAATGTGCTTTAACCCACCCATTTTTGCTTATGTCTTGTTGTAGATCAGCTATTTTTTGTAATACTCTTTCCGTATCTCCTACGACAGTTTCTACAATTAATGTTTTTACAACAGTGCTAATTCTGTAATTGTATTTATGGTCTCTTGTTCCATCGGCTCTTGTATCACAATATGAGTCGTGTGTTTTGTTCGGTTTATCGTCTTCATAGTCATAACTACAATCACATTCTAAAGGCATTTTTTGAAGTGTAGGATAAACTATTTTTATTCTATATAAATCCTTTTCACCTTCTTTCTCATAGCTTTTCTTGGATAAATCCATTAGACTTTTAAACAGACCGTCTGGGATACTTTCTTTATTCGTAAATACGAGAGATTGTAGCTCTTTACTCAATTTTTCCATTTTTTCTTCTGTTTTGTTATAGTTATTATTTCATTCATATAAATCAATTTTTTAGAAAACGCCGATTTTTTTGAATAAATTGAAAAAATTAGGGATTTTTCTAAAAAATTGAATAGCAATAGTTAAATTATTTATATAACAAAATAGAAAGTAAAATGACATACAGCGAGATAGTTCATAGTCTTTGTGATGAGGATCGTAAGAAAAAATGGTTAGAGAATGAATATAGTATATTCTACAGTATCGCTTGTAGAGATGCCGAAGAAAGTGAAAAACAGGGGAAGATTGTGAGGAAGTACCTCTATTTTGATCCAAGAGCTTGGACTACAAAGGATATTCGTATATTCTTCGAAGACCTCTGTTTCGCCGATCAAAAGGTGTGGTATTTAACCGTATTGAAATTGTCTCACCATAACAAGGCAAGAGCATCAGCAGAAAAAAGATATAAAAAATGGTTAAATAATTTATAAAATCAAAAATCAAATACAAAATGTCCGTTAAGCTCGGTAGTTTTGTATTTGTTTTTTGTTTTTTTTTGTTTTTTGATTTTTGTTTTTTTTTACTTATCATAGGACAATTTAATACCATCCAATCCCGACCTCTCCACTTTAACTATTTTTGTTCCACGAGGAACAGGCCAGTTTTTCCTGATATTCAAATTCTTTTTCATATTTCTCCATTCGTTTGGGGTGTAGCTTTGAGGAAGCGTATTCATATACTCTTTCATTTTTTCAACCACATCTTCGTAAGTTTTTTTGTTCTTTTTGGTTTGTTCTTTTTGGCGTTCCTCAAACAGTCTTTTTTCTTCTTCTTCATATTTTTGTTGTTTAATCCACATGTGAATGGTAGGGATTTTAATCTCATCACCTGAATGATTGAAATAGTTAATGAAACTAAACAACTTTATATTTCTATTCAATTTAATTTCATCTTGTTCTTTGTCAATCCCAAACATAATTTCATTCACACGGCTGATAAGATATTCTTTGTATTCGCTTTTCTGCTCTACCGTAAGAGCCAATACGGAATCTTCGTAGTCTTTGCGTTCTTCGGTTGCTTCCATCATCTTTACTTGATTGTTGATAGTCATTATTTCCTTCATATTAATCAATTTTTTGTAGATCTCCGCTTTTTTTGAATTATTTGAGAAAATCGGCTTTTTCCTAAAAAATTGATTGTGTCTATTATTGAAATGTTATATAAAAATAAAGATGAAGACTATTCAATACAGCTACGAAAATGTTATGGAGACGATGAGAATGATCGTGGATAAGGAAATGATAGGGAGAAAGAAGACCGTTTCTCCAGTGATATATTTTCACAAGGAGATGATGGATATAGCGTTTATTGATAAAATGCGTGATTTTGCCGAGACCAAAAAGCAGTTTGAGAGTCAAGGGCTGTTTCTTCGTAAGAGTGAGGCTAAAAAAGCTACGAATGAGGTTGTTATAGGAAGTAAGACCTACAGTATCAAGTGGTTTATATTTACATACCCCGAGGACAGTCCTAAATGGAACGATGCTAATACGCATATCTCTCAAGATAGGTACTTGTTTATGATTGGAAATATGATGCTGGATTGTTATGCATACTTTCAATTAACCGAAAAGAAATAAAAAAAGAAAAATTAAATACAAAATGTCCGTTAAACTCGGTAGTTTTAGTGTTTTTTAATTACATTTTACAGATAGGACGATGTCGTCTTCGTCAGGGATAAACTCGTATTTTACTTTTATAGGTTGTTTTTGTTCTTCTATACATTCTTTCAATTCGTATAGATGGTCTTCGTGATTACAGATTGTATGTAGGTGGTTGTCTAATATCCATAGCAATACGATGTTTTTACGATTGATTTCACCATCAAGTAGTTTGTCGTGCAGCCATCGTAAATAGACGGTAGGAGTGCTTTGTAGCGTCGTGTTCTTATGCTTCCCAAAGGTCAGTCTATAATGGTTTGGTTTCCTAATAGCCGTGTATTCTTCGGCTGTCAATAGACGCTTGGCTTCTGTTTTCGTGTTCGTATCCATTTTATAAGGGTGTTCTGGTATGTTTCTTTATATTTTATACAATCATTTTTTTAAGTTGCTTTTTGACATATCCTATTTAAAGGGGGTAGGGGGTGGTAAGGGTGGTAAGCACCAAAACCAAACTTTCAATATTTCTGGATTTGCTTCATCACTCATTCATCAACTTAAAAAAAATAGTTAGTTTAGTGTTTTGGTGCTTACCACCCTTACCACTCAACTATTTATAATATTACAATTTTTTAGTTTTTTCAATTTTATCAAGTAATCTACGATAAATCCTCTTCACTATCATACTCCTCCTCTTTCTGGAAGCCCAAACCAACATAGACAACCGCATTACGACAACCACCTGCCCTCCAAGTCTTCTTCATCGTAGGGAAGCCCAAGTTCTTCATCTGTTGTTGAACCCAACCTCTCTGCTTTCTATTCGCAGGATTTCCATTGTCGCCATAGCTATAATACTTCTTCTCCAAATCATCCGCTGTAATAAAGTTCTCATTCCTTTTCCATACGAAAGCATCGTCGTTGAACTTTACAGGAACAGCCGTTTCTACCATCAAATCCACAAACCGTCTTACGGTGTCCTGACTATAAACATACTCGGCAGTAAAGGCTTTGACGGAAGGAGGCTTCTCAATACCATCCAATAACTTATCTTCTTTCCAAATCTTCAACACCATATTCATAAACGCCTGACGATAAACAACATTGTCTCTAAACTTCGCATCCAAGCCTCTAATCAACGCTTTCTCATTCGGCAACAAAGGATGATCCACAAACTTGTAGGGAAACTCCAAGTTGTCAAGACGACGAATAAACCCACCGTCCAACGACTTGATATTTATAACATTATTCATAAGGACAAACATAGCAAATTGAACGGGAAACTTCAATACATCGCCACTATACAATTGCCTACATTCTATAGAACCACCCCCCGTCCAAGCCTTCATATCGTGCGTAGAAACAGCGTCGCTGTCATCTGGTTCTTCACATATCATCATACGCACCCCTCGCATCTTCACCAAGTCAGGAGAAGCCCCCGAGGAACTTCGTTTCGCCGACAATATATTCGTATGCGGACTATAACAGTAATCACCAAATACGCTCTCACACAAGATTTTACATACGCCTTTCCCATTTCCCCCCACCCCAATGAGAAACAGTAGATTGCTGTCTTGGTTCGTTTTTACACCAGACAGACAATATGCGAGTCGTCTTTTAAAGAAGACTGTTTCGGCTTCGGCAGGGAAAATCTCTTTGAAAAAGGTCTCCAATTCCTGCGTAGGCACGATATGAGCCTCTGTATTTTCCTGATAGGGGAAGCCAACCGTTTTCGTAATATAATCATCCGGCTTCCCATCACGGAATACATGCTCCCTCAAATCATAGACACCATTTGTAAAGCCGAGCAGATACTTATTGTCGTCTAATTTATCACGGAACTCGGCATCAAAGAGAATACTACGCAACTCCTTCAATATACTATCTTTATAACCAGCCGATTGTAGTTTCTTATAAATCTCCTTGGCTTCGTCTGCTTTGTCTTTATTATCCAATTTTTGTAAATCCAAACACTTGTTATGATAGATAGGAGCAATTACTCTTGAAAGATACTCACGGAGCATAATTTCCCCATAATTGAGCCATATATGCTTCGTAGCATCAAATACATAGAATATCTCCCTATCACTCACGAACATACCGGCGACCTGTTGTTGAACCACTTTCGCAACGGTATAATGCGACCCTTCCATTTGGAGACTTTCCATCACAAGAGCATCTAATTCATCGGTAGGCTTATACGGCATAAGCACAGCAGTATCTACTGGCTGAAATCCCTCAATAGCAATAGAATGTTCTTGTATTTTTCCAAGAAACGAAATCCTCCAGCCGAGTTCTCGTTCTACAAATCCCTCCAATTCACGGCAAAGAGCATCTACATCTTGACCTTTCGGTATTTGAAAGCCATCAAACGCCTTTACGATAGAAGAAGTATCTATCTTCTTGCTACGCAAATAGCCGATACAACATTCAAGCACCTCGTTCTCAATCTCATTCATAAGAACGCTGCACAGAGAACCCTTCTCATTCCGTTTCTCCTCTTTCCTGTATTTGTTTTTTTCAATAGCAAACTCCTTCGCTACAGCATACTCGTTGTCCTCATACATGTGTTCTTGAATACAGAGTATATCAGCGCAATACTTTTGAAACCACTCCAATTGATTGACCTTACCAGAAACACCACCGTTGTTATACATAGCGATAATGACATCTCGTTTGGCTTCATCACGGTCTTTCTCCGTCAGTTCCATAATGTCTTTTAGGCACTTATCCCGATTGTCGTTATAATACTCAATAGCATTATGACGCCAACCTTTCCTCTTACACAATTGAAGCAAGAAGGTTGAATGACAATTCACGATGTCTATGTCATCGTAATATTCCATACAGATGGTGTTTCGTATATATTTGCTGAACGATTGAAGACCAATACCGTCCAGAACATATTGCCGACCTTTACAATACCCATTCGCACTTGCCGAGCAAGAAGTAATGTAAGAAACTTTACGATAAGCATAGGGCTTATTTTTGAGAACCTTCATTCCCTCCATATACTTCTTCAAACAAGCCAAAGGATTCATCGTCCAAGTTTTCCCATTTTTCCCTTTAACTACCCATTCCTTCTTACAGTCTTCCGGCATAGGCAACTCATTCCAGTTGTCTATGATGGTTCGCAACTTGTAGAGATTAACTCGTTCGTTAAAATATTCTATCGGCATCTCTATCTATTCTATCTATAGATAAGATAATAAATATTCTTTATATGATCTATATCAAAACTTCAAAAAATAAATCAATTTTTTAATATAATTATATATAATACATACAATTTTGAATTTACACGGCTTTTGCCGTATGTTTTTTCAACTCCCCATCATTTTCAACAATTTCTCTAACGCCTTTTCACGATCTTTGAGCGTCATTGCCGAAAGGACACTTGTTAGATCCACACCGTTCGTACCATTTATGCCCTTTTTAGACTCTATTCTTAAAGCAACTTTAACGGCTTTTTTGCTCTCCTTCATAGCAACTTCTTCTTCAGTCAGCACTTTTCTGGGTCGTCCTGCGTTAGAATGTGATGTTCTCTTCTCCCGCCATTCCTCTACCGAACTAAACCCTAACGCTTTTATTTTTTCCAGTCTCTTTTTATCGTTATATTTATGAACCGCTTTTAGAACCGAAGCCTGATTCTTCTTATGCCTCTCGGCAATCGCCAGTAAATCTTGAATGCTTAATTGATCCATTGTAATATTCTATTATATATTAAGATTTTATTTTTAAGTACAATCAATTTTTTATATAATTTCTATTTTAGCGAACAAATCATCTTTTTTATAATATAACCTATGATTAATGAAGCTACTGACAATAAAACCATCTCTCATCAAAGGAAAGCGATTAACAGCTACTTTTATCAATGGGAAGCAAACGATCATAACTCATTTCGGTTTGGATACAGGGCAGACCTATCTTGATCATAAAGATGACAGCAAAAGATCAGCGTATATTGCCCGTCATCGCCCGAACGAAGATTGGAATGATCCAACCACAGCCGGAAGTTTATCCCGATATATTTTATGGGAAAAGCCGACTTTGTATCAAGCCGTCCGTGCGTTCAAAATGAAATTTAATTTATGAACGGATTATAGTAGAAACTAAATGCCATTAATCGGTAAAGACTATCAAAAAGGATACATATATGGAATATACTTCAACGATCAATTGCTATACATAGGGAGTAGCTGTGCCATGTTGGCTAAACGCCGATACGAACACAAATGCTTTACGCACAAACTGACCGATAAATCTACCCCGCTACATCGGTATATAAATGAGAATGTACCCGATATGTGGAACAATCAAGAACTACGCATTGAACAAATTGAAAAATTTCCGTGTGCTGATAAGAATGAGTTAAATCGGCGTGAAGGCATTCTTATACGAGAGATGACCCCCCTATGTAATAAGAATATCGCTGGGCGGACACAGGCGGAATATAAAAAAATCTATCGTGAATCAAATAAAGATAAAATAAACGAATCACAAAAAATCTATCGTGAATCAAATAAAGATAAAATAAACGAATCACAAAAAATCTACAATAAGACCTATCGTGAAAAGAAGAAGAGATCTATTTCTCCTCCCCAACCTCCTTTGGATCTTTAACTTTCCTCGGTCTCCCACGCTTCGGCTTATTCAACCGATACTCATCAAGGCTTACACCTAACTGCCTTGCCTTATTCCTATCTTGAGACAGTACAGTAAGCTCTCGTCTCCTATCTACATACTTCTCTAAATCTTGAACCTTCGTATATAAGGAAAGAAACTCTTCCTCCATACATTTTAATCTATCGTATTCTTTTTTAAGTATATGTACCATCTTATCTATATTAAGGGCTTACTTTATTTTTTTCGGCTAATAGCTCATTTATCCTCGTCCATTTGTAACGATCAGCTTGTCCTACGCTGTGTCCCATCGACTTCGCAATTTCACCACGCTGTTCCATCGTAAGATTGTTAAAGTCCAGAGCAGAAACGAATGAGTGGCGGAGAATTTGAATATTGAGAGGTTTTCCGTATATCTGCTTAAATTTCATCAAAACCCATTTGCTAAATGATGCGGGGGAGTAAGGTTCTCCCTTCTTATTTTGAAACAACCAATCACGGGGGTATAGTTCTAAAGATTTCATAATCTCTTTTACCAACTCTTTCGGCAACATCTCAACAATCTTCCCATATTGTTTCGCCGTCTTATACGAACCGATTGTCATTTGAATATTCGTGATTTTCCCCTTCTTTTGAATAAGTAGATTGTTTGGCTCGTGAGTCGTGGGAATAGTATCGTAATAAATTTTAACCCTATTAAAATCAGCCCTCATTGGTGGTATAAGCGAGAACATAGAAATTAGCAATCTTTCTATAGACCCTTCTGGTAAGGCTATTCTCTTTTTAGCAAACTCACTAAAAGGGATATACCCCTCTAATTGCCTATCAGTAATATTACCCTTCATTATGCCGTCTTCAATTACAGCCGAAGCGTCATCAAGCGCCTCCTTCCATATCTTCTGTTCATCATCGTATTTCTTCAAAGCGGGACAATACCGTACCATAGCCAGTATGGGTGTAATGTAATTTTTAAAGGTTGCTCCTTTTGGGTGCTTTTCTTTGAGAATAGGAATATACTCATTGGGCTTAAGGAGAATATCCGCCAAATCAGCCTTCAACACAAGACTTATACGCTTTAACCGCTGGATATAGGCTTCTTTTGTATTGCTGACAATCAAATCTGTTTTACGAATACAATTATAAATATCCTCGTTATTCATATTATAATCTATAAAGAATAAAATAATAAATAAAATTTGAATTAAATTAAATACAGGGTTAATATTAATTAATTTGTTATATGAATGATATATTAATATGTACCCTGTATTTATTCAAAGAATTATGGCATATTTAAAGCATAATCAATTGATTATTGTTGATTTATGCCATAATTTGTATAAATATAAGCCATTATTTAATTATTTAATACAGGGTTAATATTAATAACATATTAATATAACAATTTATTTATTATGGGTATTTATTTTTAACGATGCTATATGATTATCGTATATGTAAAAAATAAAATAATTAAATACTTTTTATTCTAAGTCACGAATTTCCAAAATGACATTTTTAGAAGAGTATGTGGCGATTGTCGTATTAGACAGACGGACATTGAATGATAAAGTTATAATTTGTTCCAGATATGACCGAGGGATTACGGCTTCCGTGTTGTCATTATCAACAAAATACACGGCAAGTTTAGCAGAGGTTGCGACTTCAAGTTTGTTCTCTGCCCCCAGTGTGAGAATGAGATCCTCACTGTCGTTTATTACATTTACAGCTCGTACATTGTTTAGGGATATATTGAAAGTGGCAGACCCCAGTGCTGTCGATGTTGTCGATGTATAGCGAAGGGAAGCCTCTTTTAGTTTAATAATGACAAAATCGCCTTTTAATTTACCGGCTATACTTTTCATATTTATTTCCATATCCTGTGAATTTGCCGTATTTTCAGCTTGAATATAGTATCTCATCTTTCGTCTCTATATTACAATACAGATATATTTTTAATAACTTTTAGAGAACAGCGGGGCTGATACTTTTCCCTGTGGCTGTAACATCTTGAGATTTAGAGCCTTATAAGCTCCATTACCAACTGTCACTATTAGATTCATACCCTGTGGGCGAAAAGTAGGATTCAGCGAAGCACCTGTAAGGAAGGACGACTCGTATGCTATATTTGCCTTATTCATTTTACTATCTTATACCTATATTTTTTTATAGAGTCACGAGGACTTGCTTACCCTGTCCAAGTTCCATAATACCGGTAGAATAGATTACCAGTACGGGTCTGCGAGTTGTAGAGGTAGAACCAGAGGTCACCATATCTACTACAGCCCCAGCTCCATAAGTGTTAATTCCGCATACCCATCCATTTCCGTCCATTGATTCGGTGTCAAATTTGAGGCGATGGAAATTGGCAAAATAGCTGTCTCGGTAATCATTACCCGAAGCGGAAACAGCGCCATCAACACTGAAATCGGGTGCGAACAGCATATTTCCAGAAGCGTTTAGCGCTCCCATTGTGGCGCAAAGCGAGTCTTCCACGGTGAGAGACCAGCCAGACAGGGGAACACCATTCCAGAACATCTGGTTCGTATTTCCCGAACCTCCGTTGTTGGCGAGGTAGAGGGCGGTTGTCAATCCGGCGGAATAGTCCGGACGATGAGTTCCCATGATGTAATCAACGCTTTGGGAATTGACAGTGACCGTCACGGTAGAGGCACTTGCCGTAACTTGTCCGCCCTCAATATACCTAATATCTTCGTATGGGATCTGTATGCTTTGTTTGCTGATTCTGTCGGCATAGAGAGAGTTGAGTAGGTTATTTTCCATATCAATACGGGTGTAGATGAGGCGAACATCGCTCAAAGTTCCTGCTGTGGCTGTTGTGGCAGTCACCCATGAAGACAGGGGCTTTAGATCCACCTGAATGTACATCTCGGGCATTATGTCCAATGGTAAATAGCGCAGGTGTTTTCCGGATAGGAAGCCCAAAAAATCTACAGCTAAAACGATAGAGGCATCAGTTGCGGTGGTCAGGGTGACATTTCCAGCTTTCAGGATAGTCTGTTGGAAATCGTTATAGGTCTTATTAGCACCATACTGGCGGGTAAGTCCATAGACGAATCCATAGTCACTCAGCTGGGAAAGTGACAGCTGATTTCCTCCAACGAAGACCGAGACCTTGCGAAAGAGCTGTGAATGGAAAGGCAGAGTCTTGATAGTTCCTGTACCAGTCACATTGATCGTGGCAAGTAGCGAAAGACTTTGAAGATCTATCACACCAGTTCGGGGCAGGTTCAGGATTATACTTGAACCTCCAAGGTACGAAGTCGATGGCGCAATCACGCGCTGAACAGAATGGCTTGAAACTTGGAATTTCTTAAGCGAGACCGAGAGGGAAGGGGGCAGAGCAGACATTTTATTGTTCTAATGTCAGTTAAGATAAAAAAATAAAAGGCAACGGTAAAACTGATTACATCGTAGAAGATTTGAGAGCGGACAGGGATTTTTCCGCAAGTCCAAGTCCTCGGGATATGGCGGACGCAAAAGGAACTCCGCCGAGTCCTAAAACATCAGTAACTACTTTTGCTCCGGATATTCCACGAGCGAGGAGGGGTGAATTAACGGCTCGTGCTCCAAATTTAAGGGCTTTTCGTAGGAACATATTTGATTCTATAAGTATCGTGAGACTATTTATTTTCTGGTCTTCCTCATAATCATAGCATATTTTTGAAGCTTGAGAGATTCCTTCTGTGTATTTAATAGAGCCTTCTCGTCGTCTTCAAATGTATCTACACCGAAGATAAAATAGCTATAGGACTGGGGTAAAATACGAGTCCCATCTGGTGATGTGAATGTGATTCTTATTGACCGATTTTCATTAGATATATCGGCGAAATATAATCCTTGGTCGTCTATCCATATCTTGTGGGAGAATGGTGCTACATTCATAGCGATGGCGCAAAGAATGTTGGTGTCGTATAACAGTCCGTCTCGTATCTCTTGTCCTTCTGTGGTCACATCACACCTGACCTCTAAAATACTCGGGGGTCGTAGATCAATTGGATTAGGCGTTGTATAGGAAGAATTGGCTAATATTGTTATTGGTGTGCTGTCAGTAAATCCTAAAACTTCAAATGCCGTAGTCGAAATAGTTAATGTATGACTTACCGAAGGGTTTGTAAATATAAAACGAGACTGTATGCGATCAAATGTAAAAGTGACATCATTACCGAACAGGGTAGTCATATTTGTTTGTAAATCTATAAGACTGGGGTTGCCTTCAGTCAAAGATAGTGTTTTTGTTATACTATTCTGTATCGTGGTTATTGTTTTGGTAGTACTTGTGACCCTTTTCCAATTGTACGGGATAGAACATTTTTTAATATAGAGTCTATTATAAATATTTTGCCCTGTTTCTAATTCTGGTAATATAACGCTGAAATCGCCTGTATCTCGGTGTAATGTATCACTGACATTACAAAATACATACTTACGAGTCTTTAGCTTCATCGTCTGTCTCTATAACAGTGGTGATTTTAATTTTGTCTTCCTCTTCTTCTTCATCATTCGCCTTATATATCATAAGCTCGGCTTCTTCGTTTTTTATGTAGCTCTCTACGGTAAGCACTATATACCATTCTGGAAGTTCTGGGTAGTAGGCTTTTGATAGGGAAATTAATTCTTCTCTTCGTTCTTCAAGGGGGGTCATTTAATACAGGTAAAGATTAAATTTTTATTTTTTAGTATTTGATACAAGTCAATAATGCAATGTTCTTTGGGCGAGTTTCTACTCCGCCCGTATTATTCGTATCACGAGTAGCAAAAGTATCATTTGCTACATTGCCGACTGTTCCGCCGTCGGCTGTTGTACCATTTAATGCGTTCGGCATACCGTGACTGTGTTCTTGTATAGCGTCTTCCTGATACGATCCCCATGCTCTTTCGGTTTGATCTACAGTATTGTCATAATCCCAACACCTTATAAAGAGTCCTTTGAGATTAGGCACATTGAAATTCGTTGCGTTAGGAAGACCAAAAGGAGCATTGAAACATGTATGTGATCCCGATTGACTTTGACCATTTGTTGATATAGCAGTTCCCCCTTCAGTAGCCGAAATTCTAAATGTATTAACTGACACCACCAAAGTGACATAATATTTGGTGAAAGCCGTTATGGAAGATGGGAGTGTCCCGGTCGTTTGAAATACTATAATATCATTTACAGCCAAAGGATGAGCCGTCCAAGTAATCACGCACGGATTCGATAATGTCAATGTGATTGAAGATGAGTATGGTGTGAGAACATTGAATAAATTAGCATAGGTGCTTCGGCTAAAAGGCAATCCATCGCATGTTAAATAGCCTGACGGTGCTATTCTTCCCATAAAGTAGTTTATACAGCCCGTGGGTACGACACCCTGGCCGATAAAAGAGGAAGCCGTGATTGTTGATGAAGCATTTATAGCACCGAGTACATCAAGTCTCGCCGTGGGAACAGTGATGCCGAGTCCTACAGCACCGGTATTATAGTATATATCATTTATGTTTGTTGTAGTCCATTGAGATGACGTGACCGGTAAATTAGTTATAGCACTTCCATCACCCGTGAATGCTGTAGCTTTTACTGTTCCATTGACTTCTAATTTTTGAGATGGTACAATTGTCCCTACCCCCACATTACCTGTTGAGTAGAATATATTTAACCCGCTTGTAGTCCATTGACTTGATGTGACCGGTAAATTCGTCAGCAGACTGCCGTCGGCTTCGATTTGAGTACATTTAATATTGCCGATTACTTCTAATTTCTTTAAAGGAGTATTTGTGCCTATTCCCACATTACCTGATGAGTAGTATATATTTAACCCGCTTGTAGTCCATTGACTTGAAACTGATGGCAAATTTGTGATATATTGACCATCTCCATATATATTTCCAATGACATTTAAATTGTTATAGACTGTCATATTACTTGATTCTATATTTGACGACACCATATTCGTGCTGTTGTAAATATTTGATGAATTGATTTGTATTGTTTCTATGTTTGACCCGTATATGTTAGATGAGATGATATTGCTATTCGCTTGTAAAAAGTCAATCCCGA
>Ga0209353_10000910_pt1 | contig 17338 bp, 16 predicted proteins | sample LauGreSpBDMM15SD_2_FD_187561 | JGI IMG/M metagenome (GOLD analysis project Ga0209353, IMG submission 187561) | Freshwater lake microbial communities from Lake Michigan, USA - Sp13.BD.MM15.SD (SPAdes) (version 2) | ecosystem: Environmental > Aquatic > Freshwater > Lake | place: Lake Michigan...
TCTCCAAATCCTCATGGGAAACTTCAATACCATTAATAAAATCAGAAAAATTCATAGCATCCTTACACTGCTCGTTGAGATACATATTGATATTGAATGCTTTGTTGTTTGTAGTTGTATTTATGTTACAAATGGGTTTCACCTGCTCAATCACTTTATTGACAATTTCCAATGTATCCTTCTTATGCTCTGTTGCCTGCTCGATAACTTTATTCACTATTTCAGCTGTCTCTTTCTTATGTTCATTTGCTTGTTCAATAATGAAATTCTTGAGTTCGCTGTTCTGATTCAACAGTTGAGTTATTATCATCGTATAATTGATACCACCTTGGTTAGAATCGCATTCCGGTAGTATTTTGGAAACTTTTTTATTTGCTAAATGTTTGCTCGTTAACAAATGTTTTTCAAACAATGACTGCTTACTACACTCATAATTACATGATTCGCATTTCATCGGTAGTATTTTGGAAACTTTTTGATTTTCTGAATGTTTCTTAGTTAATAAATGTTTTTCGAACAATGACTGCTTACTACACTCATAATTACAATATTCACATTTCAACGGTAGTATTTCGGAAACTTTTTTGTTTCCTAAATGTTTGATAGTATTTACATGTTTTTTCCAATTCGATGAATCACCGCATTCATAGTCACACTTTTCACAAAAAAACTTCGATGTCATTGTAATAGTCGTATATATTTGTTTCCTAAAACTACCGATTTGTTTCCTAAAAGTTTCCTAAAACTACCGAGGCATCGAAAAACCTTATGCTCACAACATGAATTTTGGAAATTGAGTTTTAAAGCATTATGCTCACAATCGTTTTTCGAGAAAAGTGGTCTGGATCTTTTTTTTATAAATTTAGAAATCGGACATTTATAAAATGTCCGAAAACTCAAAAAGAAAGTTGAAACTTAAACAGAAAAAACAATTATAAGAGTTATTAGTTTTCCTACTTAAAGAAATCAATTTCATTTTAGTACCAAGACTTCCCTAGCAATGGCATGGATTACTTTCGGGTAGTAAACATCTCGGTTGAATCCAGCCATGGACTGTTGTTGTATTACAATGCAACGATTGGAGAACTTGGAATCCATATCATCTGATTCCGGGTTTCCACGTTTCCATGTCATCAACGTTCCTATGCTCTTCCTGGTGATTTCCTGAATGGCGCTCCAAAGCTTACTGTCATCTTCCTCTTTGGTCCATTTATTATCATCCTTGATGTACATCGTCTCACGTTTCACGTCAGTACAGTGAATAGGGCGCTCGTTCCGGTTCATCAGCTTCAAGTTATCTATAAGTATCTTGGAAACACCACCTACGAAACCTAATTGGGCATTGTTCTCCAAATCCTCATGGGAAACTTCAATCCCATTAATAAAATCAGAAAAATTCATAGCATCCTTACACTGCTCGTTGAGGAATAGATTGATATTGAATGCCTTGTTGTTGCAATTTGTATTTGTAGTATTTATCCCATTCTTACATATTTCAAGAACTTGTTTTTGAAGTTCAGTGGATTGTTTTTGAGCATCATTGTTGCTTTTAATCTGTTCCGACTGAATTTCGTGCAATTGTCTTTGCAATTCACTATTACTTTTTATCATTTCTAGAATGATATCTTTGAATGATGGAGTTACCTCAATATCGACACAGTTAGCTTGATGTTTCCATAAGCTCGAATGGTGTTTATAGTTCTTTTTACATTTACGACATGTGAAGAGTTTTTCTGTAGTCTGAGAGTGTTTAGCAGTCAATATATGTTTATTGAAATCACTTTGACGTGAGCAAATATAGTTACAATTTTTACAAAAGAGTTTCGGAGAGTTTTTCTGAGAGTTTTGTGTAGTCTCTGCGTGTTTGCGAGTAGATAAATGTTTATTAAAATCACCTTTCCGCTCGCAACTATAATCACAAGAATCGCAAGAGAATTTCGGAGAGTTTTGTGTTGCCATATACAGTATAAAGAGACTATATAATTTATCTCTAAATGTCTAAATGGACAAAATGCTTATGCTAACAACAATAAATTTGTAAATTACAAACCAAAGCATTATGCTCACAATCGTTTTTTCGAGAAAAGTGGTCTGGATCTTTTTTTTATAAATTTAGAAATCGGACATTTATAAAATGTCCGAAAAGTCAAAAAGAAAGTCAAAGCTTAAACAGAAAAAACAATTATAAGAGTTATTAGTTTTCCTATATAGAGAACTCACATATCAACCGATATTGTAAAAATACTCCAGTTGGTTCCTATAATTCGCTGCATCAACTGAACGGTCTGAATACCGAATATTATCATCTATTTTATTACGAAAATGAAACACGTTCTCATTCGCTCCATATACGACTGGGTCCTCAATTGATTTACATTGGTATTTATTTGCGTATAAGTTCTCGAATTCGATAGGATGATGATATTTAGATTCACTTATATTCAGCACGAAACAATCATTCAACATTAGTGATATAGCTACATCGTCACCGGCCTGCTCAATCAGTTTAATTCGTTCTGGTGTATTTGTAACCCGCTCTAACAAATTATCAATTACATCGCTCGATAATATGAAACAAGCACCATGTAAAAATACAAATCGATCATTCAGTTCGATACCGGTGTATTGATTCACAATCCGGTGCTCCGCGTATTTATTTGGGTGATCCGGTAATATATTGAAATGACCACCAGCATATCCGTCAAGGCGTTGCATGCCCATAAATGTTAGAAGCCGCGGAATATGAATAAACGATGATAAATTCGTTCGCACTATGTAATCATAATTGAAGAATGTATTACATACACTAAATGCTGCTATCGTTTTGTATAAAATTCCAGGTATCATCGACTCAATTGACCTGTGCGTAATACTATCGTTTGTTACGTGAATGTCCGACTGGATAGTATGGTCAGAATACACTAAAAAACTACGCACCCCCGTGAACATGTTCATATATTCGCGCCAATAATCGGTCAGCTCCTTATAACCGTCACCGTCTGATGCGATAATCAATATGATTAGTTTGTATTGTTCTCCGTCTCGGCGAATGTAATCATCTGAATAGGAAACCGACATCAATAATATAAACGGCTTGATTTATATTATTTTTTTTATTTTTATTTGTCTACATAATGGTGGATATATAATTGCCGGAGTAGTTCTCAATTCCGGTATGAGTTAGATTAATTGAGACATCAATCCATATATCACCTCCCATTTTAGCCCATCTACTACAGAATACCCAGTCTTCGGACAAATAATGTCCGTCTTCTACACAGCAATCGAACAGCGCGTATGCGAATTCATTCTCATGTGGTTCTAAAAACGACACATCATCTACATATTTTGTAGATGGAAATGCTTGAAACATTTTATCAAATACGCCACGTTGTATCATAAGGAAACCAGTCGCTGTGTGTTTTACCTTTGCCATATTATTTTCTATTTGGAGAGTGCCAGAGCTCAAATAATTAAGATTGTATTTCAACAGTTTATGCTGTATCAATGATTCATCGCTAATAATATCTTTCAATTGAGACCCATTTTTGTGAGCAATCCACGATTGTGCAATATTGGTATTGTATGGATTCGCTACATCTTTTACTAACCTTTCCCAGAAATAATGCTTCAATGGATAAACTCCACCAATCACAGGTTTATCTGACATAATGAGTTTAACAATTGATATAGGGTCCCATGAAATATCATTATCAATGAAAATAACATGAGTTACATCCTTATTGGACATCGCTTTTGCTACCAGATTATTGCGCGCACGAGAAATCAAACTATCGTTCTTACAAAATATTATCTGACACTTGATTCCGTAGTGTTTCAAACAATCCATTGACGCCATTAGACAAGTCACATAATCAACAAAACACGAACCTCCATAACAAGGTGTTAAAATACTTAGTACTGGTTTATGCGACGCAACATACGACTTGACTTGTTCATCGAAATTTAATAGGTTGTTACTTATTTCTACCTCGGGTTTTGTGTCCTCGTCAACGATTTCGTATTTAATTCCGTCACTCATAATATAACTAATATAAGTAGTTATATTTTAAATTGTTTTTTTTATAAATGATATGTTCTCCTGCGAATCATGTTAAATATAACCAAATTAACACCAGTTGTAGAAGGAACACCCTGCTTTTTATTGCCTCCCCCGTAATTCATACATACACTAGAATTTGTGCATCCTCTCGCATTCAATACACGTTTAGTTATCTTGCTTGACATTATTTATATACATTAATGAAATATAATGTTTTTGAATATTATATTTTGGATTGTTTTATTTACTTTTTATACGTTTTTTTATATATTTTAAGCGACAGTAGCAGCAACCTCCTTGACGAAGTGGTGCTTCATATATCTTTGAAGATTGAAATAGGTGAGCTCATCACTGCTACCTAGCGCCAAAAGCTTGGCAAGGTTGGCATCAGGGTGAATCTTGCGCCCATTCTCCTTATCTTGGAGACCCTTCTCACGAATATAGGCATTGATTTCCTTGCTAACTTCAGTTCTAGCCATCTCAGTGCCAATAGTCTTTCCTAAGAACTTGGCAAGCTCATCGCTAATTCTAGTAGGCTTAACAAATCCAGAAGGTTGTCTGTTTCCAGTAGTCTTTCTCTTCTTTGAATTCTTTTGGGCATTCTTGAGCTCGCGACTAAAGACCTTCTCGAGAGTCTTGTAATCAGACTTCATAGATGCGAATAGTCCAGCCATTTGTTGGAGCTTGGAGCCGAACTCTTGAATCTTGTTGGCGATGGATGATTCAACTGCGACCTCAACGACGGGCGCAACATCGACAACCACAACAGGGGATGATTCAACTAATTCTTTCTCCTTCTTGGCACGAGGCTTGGCGGCGACCTTAACTGCCTCGGCGGCAGCAGGGACGGCAACAACAACGTTTTCAACTGGGGTGGATTGCTTTTCGGGTTTGGATGCTCTGACCATTGCTTCTTATATACAGTAGTATACTCTATTTTTTTAAGTAGTTTAACGCATTAATATAAATTACAACATGCTAGATGAAGCTAAAATAAAAGGAAGGGTCCCTACTAAAACACAACCGATTCGTATAACCAAGGAATTGCCGTTCTAGCCTCCACAGATACATGAGTCAAACCGGTGAGTACGTGCATCGCACCAATGCGCTTAAAGTCGTCATTTACTCCAGTATATATCATATTTTCCATAACAGTCAGACAAGTTCTCCTTAATTTGTCGATATCTTGAAGAACCGAAAATTGAACACCGTTCGATGTAATGGTTTCTTCTAAACCATCCCGGAATGGATTGAAATAAGGACATATCTTGGATTTCACCTCGGATGACATATTTGCTTTGAATCTCCATATTTCATATAAACGTATAATCAGACGTCTATATCGTTCAATACTCAAATTGGAGAACCAGGAACTCTGCGTGTAATTTCCTAAATGATCTATGTAGTAAAATAATTCCTGTATGCGCACATCATCCGATTTCGTTCGGGACTCTGTTATCAAGCTTCGCATCTTTTCATTTTCTGATATTGGAATCTGTTTGGACTCAGACATCTTTATTAATTTTATTATGATATTACTAGTGATTGTATCTAAATATTCGCGATTATATGGGTTTATCAATTTGCCTTGTTTTTCCAACATCATACTCAGTGAATTCAATTCGAAACCGTATGTGAATCCGGTAGTATCAGTATAGCTAAAGAAGTCTGTATAATAAATATTGGATATAGGTTCAAGTGTGTAAAAATCAATATCATTCACGCATTTTTTCCTGTTATACAATCCAATTCCTCTTGATTTTATAGATAGGACTATAAGTTTGCGCCTGAATATCGTTTGGATACGTATTGCGGACTTGATTTTATTGAAATGATCAATTATCCTATTGAATAATTCGACCTTTGTTCCGGATACTCGCAATTTATTGTATTTAGCAACTGCTTTCAGCTCATGTAATTTTAATTTACTTATACAATTAGTATCCTTGAAATAGTCATTCCAATTTATTTTATTCGGAATTATATCTAACACTGCTAACTTGGAGAGAACTGCCATTATATTAGTATCGTATTATAATTCTAAATCGATTTTTATTTTTGTGTTTGTGTTTGTCTTTGTGTTTTTTGCGTGCGCTTTTGGTTTTAATTTTTACAAAAACATAATAATCTACATCAATTATCGTAACAGATTTATAAAATAATATGAAAAATTGATTTAAAGATTGGACCATGTATTATGTATCAAATTAGCTCCTAATAAAAAATGTCAGCATATACTCAAGCCAAACCAGTTGTATTATCCGTATCCGAATGGGTTCCTTCTTCATTCAAATTTATGCCACCTAAAGTCAACGATAAAGGTGGTAAAGCAATTAACGTAATCAGTAAACAGACAAATAGATCTCTACATATCTCAACCCCACTCATGATGACATGGGGAATCAACGACTTCGTTGATGAGAAAACGGGCGAAGCAGACGGTAAATTCAGTGTATCTCTCAACTTCCCAAATGATGAGTATGCGACTCCATCTACAACAGCATTCTTAGAAAAATTAAAGGTGTTCGAGAATCAAATCTTGGACGAGGCGGTAAGTAATTCCGAGTTATGGTGGGGTGAGACGATGTCACGCGAATTGTGCAAACATACATTCTTCCCATTTCTAAAATACAGTAAGAACAAGGATACCAAGAAAATCGATTTAACAAAGCCACCTTCGATCAGAGCAAAGGTTCCTTGTTATAATAACAAGTGGGCGGTTGAATTATACGACACTAATCAGAATTTAATCTTCCCAAGCGAAGACCCTACACAGACTCCTCCAGACTTTGTGCCAAAGTTGAGTAATATCGCGTGCGTTTTACAATGTGGAGGTATTTGGATTGGCGGTAAGGGATGGGGACTCACTTGGAAGATGGTTCAAGGAGTTGTCAAGCCAAGAATCACTGACAGCGTATATGGTAGATGTCATATCAATCTTTCAAACGAAGAGAAGGATGTTCTTGAAAAACAACCTGTCGTCGAAGAAGATGAACCTGAAATTGTAGAGCCTAAGGTAGTTTCAACTGAAGCAGTAGATAGTGATGCCGAAGAAGAACCGGCTCCAGCTCCAGCTCCAGTTCCAGCTCCAGTAGCTGTCAAGAAAGTGATTAAAAAGGCTGAACCTGTCACACCACCAACTCCAGTTCCAACTCCCGAGCCAGAGGCACCCAAGAAGGTAGTCGTCAAGAAGGCAGTTGTTGTTAAAAAATAAATCTAAAAAAAACTAAATCTAAAAAAACTAAATCTAAAAAACTAAATTACAAAACGCTCACTATATGATAAAAATCTTATTACGATTATTACCATATTTTTTTTACACCATTGAAGATTTAAAATGGGACGATTTTTGAGTAATAAAATAATTTTTGTTGATAAAATATATAAATAATATTTATCATACTATACTAATTATGAATAATGATGAATTAATTACAAGATTACAAATTACAGAAGAAGAAAATATCAAATTAAAACAAGATTTAGAAAATAAAACAATCCAACTAAATACATACTTACTAAAAAATATTAATTATTATGAAAAACATAAAGAAGAACATAAACAAAGAGTTAAAGAATATCAAAAAAAAACAAACTATAAAAGTGATTACAAACCAACGCAAGAACAAAAAAAAGAATATGCTAAAAGAGCATACTTGAAAAAAAAGGAGAAGTTAGAAAAGGAGAAGTTAGAAAATATAAAACATTTAGGAGTTATATAATTTTAATTCGTAAAACTATATATAATTATTTTCTTTGTATAGAATATAAGGATGGTGAAGAAGAAATTGAAAGACGAATTCAAGGAGTTTAGGAATACTAACAAGTCCGCTTACAAGACTTTCAAAATACCACTCAAATCCATTTTACAAAATCGCAGTTTAGTCCAACCCGTAATAAACAATTTGGTTTTTGAGATGAATGATTTAGTCATTCATGCTTATCAGTTTATTCGGTTGTATGTAATTACTTGTTATTACAATAAAGTTGATTTGCCTGTCATTGATGATACATTCATTTTGTATTGTTTGAAAGTTTTAGGAACTCGGGATAACCGAGGAAGACAGATGGCGAATGTTGGATTGTTGGAAAGTTTAGAAACGTTCTACAATACCGAATATCAACCATTGTTGAACCACGAGAAAACCAATTTGAAAAATAAACCGCATTTACTACCGTATTTAGCAACGCAAATTCATACATCGTTATCAAACAACGCACAAGAACGGTTTATTCAACATTTTTTGCGTTTCGTAAATAAGACAGCGCCTACTGACGATAAAGCAACTCTTTTCAAATTCAAACATCAGATTCTTTCATTGAACGATGAAACGGATGTCATTTTCAATGATTGGAAAATCACTCATTTATCGAATATTCTACCATCCAAAATAACAAAGTCAGTTCATTATGATGTCAAAGTCAATCCTATTAACTATTTGAAAGGAATGCTGTATATGAACGAAGTTCTGGAAACTGGCGAACATAAATTGTTCCAACCGCTTCCGCTTCGTAATAACATAGTTCCAAAGCATATCATTTTGGATACAGCGTGTTTGGTTAGTTTATTCTGTCCTGAAAATTCCAAGAAAGGCGAACTATTGAAAAATATAACAGCAAACCAAACTGTTATTTGGAATAACTTTATTAATCTCAATCACAAAATATTCAAAAACGCACATTACCAATTTCATCACCAAATACAAACGGATGGAGTTTCATGTAGTTTGTTGTTTATTAGAAAAGATTTGAAAGATAAGAAATGGGGAACTCGTGTTCCTACGACTGCGGAGCAAAATTTCTATAACATTGAGGATTTATCCAAAGAGCAACTGGATGGATTGAAAGACCGAAATGTAGTTGGATGCGATCCTGGTAAAAAATCGTTGGTGTATATGATGGATGAGAATGGTAAGAAATTACAATATACAGCACAACAGCGAAAGGTCGAAAGTTATGGGAAACGCAACCAACGCATTCTATTACAAATGAAGAAAAAATATAAAATAACTGAAAAGGAAACTCGTTTATCGTTGGAAAATAGTAAGACGATTGATGTATCAATGTTCAAACGATATTTAGTAGCAAAGACCAAAATGAATAAAGAAGTTGGAGAGTTTTACAAACGAGAAGTATGGAGGAAAATGAAATTCCGTCAATACAGTTATGGTAAGAAAAGCATAGATACATTCCTAAATAAAATCCAAGAAACATTCGGTTCTAATATCCTTATTGGTTATGGTAATTGGAGCAGGGATACACAAATGAAACATTTTATGCCTACGATGAATCAGGGATTGAGGAAGCAAATCCACAAACGATTTGATACTATAACAATCAACGAGTTCAATACCAGCAAACTATGTTGCGATTGCTGTAAGGAATTGAAACATTATAAAGATAAGAAAAACACGGATGTATATCGTCTGTTCTGTTGCGTGAGTTGTAAAAACAAAGAAACCGTATTTAGAACACGAGATGCTAATTCTGCCGTGAATATGAGAAAACTAACAAGGTCTTGGATGAAAACCCAAACAAGACCAAGTGAATTTTCTCGCAAGCAATGTCTTTCACCTGTTGTAGAGAAAACAGGAAAAAGTAAGACAATCGTTGTTAAGACCACATTTGTGGAAGCACAACTTATTGATTTACACACTTGATTTTTATTTTGTAGGCGATAAATCGTCCCATTTTAAATCTTCAAGGGTGTATTGCTCCAGCTCAATATTTGCTATAATATTACCTCGAACAGTTACGTCATATATGTCGTCCATATTGACACGCGATAATCCAACATTGTATAATATTATTGTATTTTGTTGAACCAATCTCAATTCGGTTACATTAAATTTAAACTCGGTGTCACCAACAATAAACCCTTGCTCCTTTTTTCCAAACAATTCAGATATTTTATACTTGAGACCTACCACTATGTTATTGTCAACATCAATCAATACATTGCTAGGTAATATCGGAGAACATACTACATATAAATCCGAACCCGAATTGTCATATATCAATTTGCGGTGCCATAGTGGTATCAGATACATTTTATCATCTATTGTCAGTTTATATATATTGTCGCTCATTATGTCAACCAGTTTCGGATTGAGAATTATACATTCATCTTGTTTTATCATGCTCTTCACTTCATTCATGAAATCAACCGATATATGTAATATGTCGACATACAATGTCAATAATTTAAATAGCCTCGTAAGTATTTTATTGTCAACCGTTCTCAGAAATTGAAGAGTCTTGTCTTCACATGTTTGTGATAGTTTGTTTAAAATCACATTGAATAAATCACCTTCCGTATTGTTGCTTTTTAAAAAATCTGACAATAAATCTTTATAAGACTTTGATTCCAAATCTGCATTGTTAGACAAGAATTCGTAAGCTTCATGGATTTCCCCAAATCGATAACATGCGTCGGCCGACCTATTTTTGTCAGGATGATACATGAGCGCCTTGATTCTATATTTGCGTTTGATTGTGTCCATATCAGATAACTCGTCGTCACTTATATTTAATAAACCACACGCTATTCTAGCATTCATATCGTCGTATCTTTATTATAAAGTAAAACAGAATACTTTCTAAGTGATAAATCGGGCGATAATTATTATTATAATATTTAAGGAATACGTAACACCGGTCGAGAACATCTGACAAATCACAGTCTTTTATCGAACGATTCTTTATGAAAAAATATAAAATATACCATATACATTCAGCCACATCCAAATTGTATACCAACATATCATATATCGCATCCCTAAATGTAATATACGACAGTTTGCTCGGTGAGGTCATTTCATTAATTATATTATCACATACTACATTGAATATATCCTTTGGTATTTTCCCATTGGAAATGCTACTTAATGATTTCAACTCTTTACAATTCAATATCTCATTTGACTTGATTTGTTTTATTATATTCATGTTGTTAGATTCAGACATATCATATCCAGCACCGATTTTCTTCGAAAAGTTATCCAGAATAGCCCCAGTCGGCTCATTAATTGCCGGAACATATATGTTTTTATACTGCAATTTTGTTGGTCTCGATATATTTATCAGTTGACATGCTTGTATTATATTATTTGGTATGAAACTGATATGCTCGGTCAACAGTATGAAATGTATTTTTATAGTTGATTTGTAATGTGAATATTGTTGGATATAGCTATAAAATACATCGAGCAGCTCAGAATGTATATTGTGGAAATTCTTACATAATATAAACCCGTATTTATCGTTTTTTACAGATATTATATCCACTATTTGGGAAAACAACTCGCGCCATAATATCTTCGAATTACAACCCAACATGGACATATCTATCTCATAATGTATGTCACTGATATGATACATATAATCATGTTTATCCGTTTGTATCGTTATTTTTTTATCATATTTCAGTTCGGACGCACTATATCTCTTCAATATAGCCAACGATTGCGTATATTTACCTGCGCCCGATGGGCCGTATAGAATCAGATTGCTCATATCAGAACATTTTTTAGGTAACGAATTAAACATATCGGATAGCTCTGGATGCAGATTGTATTTATTCATAGATTCTATGTATTCCTCATAATGCGATTCGTAAAATTTCATGATACTACAATATAATGAAATTTATGTTTATGTTTTTTTTACGCGAATTGCTAATTAGCAATCAGATTATTTACAAACAATTTATGTAACTTTCTCGATGTATCCAGAGTATACACGGATGCGCTAAATGTATATGCCACTAGAATCCAGAGTGCTTTTTCAGGCGTTAAAAAACTTTTAACTGTATTATTATTCACCAATCTCAAAGTTTCATTAGACCCGAATTTAATGGACTCTATGAATGGTGATATAATATATCGGGTTAATATTATGAATGGTGATATTAGTAGTAGAGCAAAATTAACAAGAACCGCTATTGCATAATATGTTAATTTTGGTAGTATTAAAAAACCCCAATTACGCCAGTCCGGAGAATTCTTCGACCATTCTGTCAATTCATTCCAAAACATAGGATAATTACCCCAAAACATTTTAAATACTTCAATAATTCCAATATTCGGACCAATTTCAAAACTAGGTATCGTGAATGATGGTACATTTATATCGAAATGTATTTTACTGAATTGTAAATAACTAATTATACCCATTATAGCAGCAGATATCACTATACTTATAAACACCCCTTTCACGCTTTTCAGTTTCTTTTCGGTTGTATTCGGTAACTTTTTTGTGGGTGTTGAGTTATATTCGATTTTCGTCACTAATAAGATTGCTATCAAATTCATAGTTGCTATGAAACCTATAAACCAACCTATTGGTGCGGATTGAGTTTGTTCTCGTATTATATCGGGTAATAATCTTACAAATGAACCCAATACGCCAGTTTTCACTTCACTTAGTTTGCTGTTTGGTTCTCCAATTCCTTTGTGCATGTCAATTACAAACGAAACTGATGCGATTGCGGTTAACACTAACGTGCATATCAACATTTGGACTTTGATTTTCGGATTGAACATGAACGTAACAATTTGTAAATATAAAATTACAAAAATTATGTATTTCAATGGTTTATCTAATTCGTTTGTCATCTATAGTATCATGAGATATTGTATGTATCACTCAACCATTTGATTAGAACGTCCGCATTACAATTGGAGAACCCCTCTCTAAATTTCTTTATATTATAGAATTCGGGCTTGGGCATATCCTTTCGCTGGTAATGCGCATATGCCCCGTATTTGCCTTTTCGTATACTCAAATCATCGGTCAATGTTCTCAATATGCCACTGGATTTCGGAGCGGCACATCCGATTATATCGTCTACTGTTATATCACTTTCAGCCTTTTTTAATTCGCTTAAACTTTTTTTATGTTCACCCCATTCAGCATATACCCCAAAACGACCATGTTTTATATATACGTCATGTTCTCCAATCTTACCTATAAGTCGATTCTGTACTTCTATTAAATCATCTAATGTATATTCACCCCTTTTCAACTTATCTAAAACGATTGGGACATCTTTCCTTACTGATTTATATTCAATTACTCCATCGCTATTTTTAACACTGAGCGCAGGTCCGTTCCGAGTAAACACTAAATCATGATTCACGTCTATCTTGTAGGATTCCTTTGACACATTTTTTGTCAGCGACCGTATCAAAATGTGACATTCCCTACATATATCGTGCCATGGAATCGCGACATTGTTGGAGGATATCTCGTCCAACTTTGCCTCCATCTGGTTCGTATAATCATATGAAAACAAACACTCGAATTGTGATATCAGAAATTCTATAATCAATATACCAGTTGGTTGTATAATAAGTTTGTTCTTTTCGTTTCCATTCACCCGCTCGACTGCTGTTTCTTCTATTTTATTTGCGGATAGTTTATAATCGATACAGGAGAACTTGACTCCCTCTAAATTCATCTTTTTCACATATCCACGGTCCTGTATAGTTTCCACCAATGATGCAAACGTTGATGGTCGTCCTATCCCCAATTCCTCCAATTTACTTATTAAACTCGCCTCAGTATAATGCGAATGTTTATTGTGAAATGAAACGGCGGATTCTATAAAAGCATAATTCACCGGTTTCGCTAGTATCGATTTGAAATAAAACAGCGTACCGTTCCCACTAACTGAACCCTCGCTCTCTCCGTTCTTCCTCCAACCTGCGAATGTTGGTATATCTATAGAATGCTTGTAATGCAACCCATCGGGCGCAGTTATCCGACATTCTGTTACGCTGCTTTTTGAATCCGCCATACAACTTTCAACCGTATTTTTCCATATCAACCTATATAATGAAGCCAGACGCGTATTCGTTTTGTTATTTATTTCCAATGTTTCTATATTCGTAACACGAATTGCCTCATGGGGATTCGATTTGTCGATGTTCTCCAAATTTGCGATTGGTCCGATGTATTTGTCACCCCATTTATCAGTTATGTATTTACTAGCATCCGCTAAAAACTCGACAGAATACTTGGTGTTCTCCGTTCTCATATATGTAATGTAACCCTCCTGATACAATGTTTGACATAGAGCCATCGTTTCTAATGGTGATATATGCGAAACCGCTTGTAATAATCGGGATGTGTTGAAAGGTTTGGGTGGACCTCTTATAGAGTCAATTGGAGAACCTATACTTAAATAATGTTCAAATTTCATCGATTTACTCAAGAAATTGTTTGCGTCTTCTTTGTTATCGAACTCGCGCGACAATGTGAATTCTATATTTTTGGATGTAAAACGCCCTCTCGTTTTATAGGCAAGTGTCACATCCGATTTTGATTTTTCGTTGTCGTATACCAGGCGCAACGCTGGGGTCTGACAACGCCCTGCAGATAGACCATTCTTTGTATCGTTGTATAAAAATTTCCACAAAAGTGGAGATATCTTGAATCCGACCAATATATCGAGAACCTGTCGAGCCTGCTGCGCTCTCACTAAATTCATATCTATCCTCAAAGGGTCCTGTATTGATTTATGTATTGCCGGTTTTGTGATTTCGTTGAATTTGATTCGTTTCGTATCGGACACAGACAGTCCAAATGTTTCACATATATGCCATGCGATTGCTTCACCTTCTCTATCGTCGTCGGTTGCCAATATAATATGGGTTTTCGAGAACATTTCCAATATTTTACGCATCTTCGCAACATGAGTCTCTTTTTCTTTTATAATTGTGAATGTCGGCACATAGTCTAATTTGGTATTGACCGATTTAAGTCCGTCAATGTGGCGGATATGACCATTACTGGCTATACATTTATATTGAGAACCCAAATATGATTCGATTTTTGCGCATTTCGACGGCGATTCCACGATTACGAGAAATTTCGCGCCATCTTTGTCAAATTGCTTCGGACCCATTGTTACATTAATTTAGTATTAATACATTTATACCCTTTAACATTGTAAATGTATTATGCTTGAGTAGGGCAGAATCTCTTCTTTTGCATGCGACAATATGCCGCGCATCTACTCTTTGGCTTCTTATTTTTCTTTGTCCCTTTTTTCGCAGCCTTTCTCTTCTTTTTTGTTTTCACTTCTTCCATTGGAGCCACGATTGGTGCAATTAATTGTTCATTTTCTGGTTCTATTGCAACTGCAGATTCTTCGTTAACGAATGGTTCCTCAGTAACAACCGGTTCCTCGGTGGCTGGAGTAGCGGAACCCATCAATGATTGTAAAAATGTGGGCTCTGTTGGCGGCACAACCACCGTTTCGTTTGATACGTCATCGAGTGCCCCTCCCGATAACTTCTTATGCTTCTTTGCTGAACTTTTTTTCTTTTTGTTGGAACGACGATGAGGTGGCATTATAGTATATACACAGATATTTATTCATATTGTGAATTTCGCTAAATAATATAGACGTAGCTCGATATATTATTGTGAATGACACAACATGTACCCGCGATTTTAATTTTGGATGATAACAAAACCTATGGGAGAACCGAGAACAAAAAACGATTATTATATAGATGTATTCCAGACGACAGTGACTTGCCTACATATTTGGTTCCATATGATTTGAAATTGGGGTTCTCTAAACACTTGAAAAACAAGTTTGTATTGATTCAGCCTATAAGTAGCACAATTATAGAAACCATCGGTGACGTTTCCGACCTACCTTCCTATTATGAATATCAATTGTATAGACGCAATATTCATGATTCTATTTCTGAATTTACAAATACAACCAGAAAATTATTCAGTGGTTCTCCGGAGAACCAGATACTTTATAATATTATAGAAAATCCGTCTTACCAAATTGAACGAAGACTCGACGCACGCGTCATAACTATAGACCCCACCGGAAGCAAGGACCTAGATGACGGGTTCAGTATATACAAATCCGAAACCAATATATTCACAATGAGTATCTATATCGCAAACGTGGCTGTATGGTTCGAAACATTCAATCTATGGAAACATTTGTCTCGAGTATCTACGATTTATTTACCGGATAAACGTAGAACCATGATGCCAACCATACTATCAGAAAATTTATGCAGTCTATTGGAAAAAAAAGAACGCATTGCGCTCTGTATGGACGTTGACATAAATGAACATGGCATAGTAATCGGTAAACCTCGATTCAGTAACACCCTAATCAATGTACGCAAAAACTATTCATATGAATCAATTGCTCTATTGGAAAACTCGCAATACAAACTCGCATTCGAAATCACCAAGAAACTAAAACCGGATATACTCGATAGCCACGACCTTATTGAATTCTGGATGGTTTATATGAACTCTCAATGTGGCGCACGACTTGCGCATCATGGTGTCGGCATATTCCGAATTGCGGAGAACCTCACCAATATAAATTTTGATAATCGGAATACCCAACATTTTTTCAATAATGTAAATTGTAGCTATTCACTGAACAGCAAGGCTAGGCATAGTGTCATGGGCATTGAATCATACGCTCACATCACCAGCCCAATTCGCCGCCTGGTCGATTTGATAAATCAAGCCCTTTTTATCCATATATTGACAGGAACGCCATGCGAACATACCCAAGTTTGGTGTGACCAACTCAACACTATTAACACAAAGATGAAAGAGATTCGGCGAACACAGAACGATTGTGAAATAATGGAAAAATGCTACTCTAATCGAGACTTAACTGATGATGGTTATGTATTTGATAAAGAATTATGTGATGGTAAATATAAATTCAAAGTGTATTTGGAGAACCTGAGACTTATATCTACTGTAAAAACTGATAAAGAACTAGATAATTATACAAAACATAAATTTCGCATTTTTTTATTTACTGATGAATATGATAAGAACCGCAAAATACGTCTCGATTTCACATAAATAAAAAACGTACATAGTAAGTATCAATGTCATCCTATCAATGTCCTGTATGTTTGGAAGACCCGACCAGCCACTCGCTCAAGAAAATCCACGAAACCGATGAACTTGTATATTATTATACCTGCCCCGCCAAAGCTTCCAAGTTCTCCGACCGAGTGGGTATATTAGCCCACTATGACGGAGAACTTACCAATAAAGGCGATAAAAGATGGGTATGGATTTTAGATAGCGCCGGATTCGATATGAGACATGCTATTGAAATCCAATTGGCAGTTGATATGGCGACACTCATAAACAATAAGCATGTACATAATCTGGAAAGAATATGTATTATAAATCCGACGCTCTTCACCAGCGTGACAGTTAATGTCGTATGGCCATTCATCGGGTCTAGGTTGAGAT
>Ga0209353_10000911_pt1 | contig 17327 bp, 40 predicted proteins | sample LauGreSpBDMM15SD_2_FD_187561 | JGI IMG/M metagenome (GOLD analysis project Ga0209353, IMG submission 187561) | Freshwater lake microbial communities from Lake Michigan, USA - Sp13.BD.MM15.SD (SPAdes) (version 2) | ecosystem: Environmental > Aquatic > Freshwater > Lake | place: Lake Michigan...
TGTTTCCAGATGATATTCTAGCAGCGTTGTAGTCACTACCGTTTGAGTATGCTGTCTGAATAATTCCTTGACCCACAAACATCTCTATACTCTCTGTTGGAGAGTATATCTGGTTTATAGACATCTCGTACGCAGCATATACTGACTGAGAGTCTACACTTGTAGGACTTGTATAAGACTGGAACGTACCTAGGTCATTTAGTGTGTTTATAACAGTGTAGTCACCATACTCACCAGGGACATTGTCTATTACTATATCATTTGTGGTGTGGTTCCCAATGTTTGTAACCCTCTGAAGGTCTGGAACATCTAAGAACTCCTCTATGTAGTTGTAAACAACTGTAATAACGTCTCCAGCCTCTAGCTCGTTTATAATGGTTATAGTGCTTGGCAGTGTGTATGAGTATGCCTCTGGGTGAAGTGATGTCGTGTTGACGATCACCTGTAGTATATTGTTTATCTCGTTGGCAACAACAAAAGAGTTGCTAGATGTGTACTCGAATGTCTCCTTTACCAGCTGTGGTACCTCTACTGTCCTGTCAAGGTCTACTATGGATATCATGTAGTCCTCGTCCTCCTCTATGAACCCGTTGCCCTCTAGGAAGTCTACGTTAACAACAAAGAAGTTAGGGTCTAGGAAGTACGGCTCAACTGATACTATCTTGTAGCTACCGAACAGGTTTACATTCTTGGCCTTGTATATCAGACTGGTTGAGTTAACTAAGAAGTTAAGGAAATCGCTCACGTCGTTCCCCTTCTGAGTGGTCTTACTAAGTAAGAACGTGCTTATTGCAGAGAAGTTAACAGTCGGACCTATCTCTGTCTCAAACGACAGTGTCCCAATAGGCCTGTCCTCTGGAGGAGTTATTGTGAAGTACTTGTACAGTAAGTCTACACCTGTATTTATTACCTGGTTTCCGTTAAAGTAGACTGCTAGCTTCCTAGGTGTGAAGTTCTTAGTCTTGTTGTACGTGTTTACGTCTGTTCCTATCCACTTGTCGTCTGCCGTTACATACTCGTCTATCTGATAAACACTTATTTTTGTCATCTTCCTTGTCCCTTATAGGATTTTTTATAGTTCTTGCTCTGCTTTAAAGACGATGTCTTTGTCTTAGAATGAATGCCTGGCCTGTTTATATCCCTCTTAACAGACCTAACAGATAGTGTTTGTTTAGCCATACTACTACGATAAGTGATATTATTATTATTATCAACCAGTTGAAAGATGTTCTCTCAACCTCTTTTTTCTTCTCTACAACTTTTTCTTTTGTAGAGTGTTGTTTGTCCTCGATCTTAGACACTATCTTTTTCTCGGTATGTATAGACTTATCTTTTGTCTTTTTATAGTTAATAGTAACGTTTCTGTACGTCTTACCCTCTATCACTATGTCCTTGCACGTGTCTATTGGTGTTATGATGAACTCCTCGGTTATGATATTGTTATCGATTTTTAAATCGACAACCTCATCTATCACAATTTTAGTAACAATTTGTGACACAGAGTCCTTCCTAACCTCATCTATCACCACCTTCCTGGACGAACATGATGCAAGCAGCACTGCCAGTGTTGACATCAGCACGCATATCCAGAAGTATATGTAGCTCTTATTCTTCAAAGTAGTTGTCGGCTTCATAAGCTCGTCTTTTAGTTAAACCTGCTAATTTTTTAGTTCCAACCTTGTCCCATCTTAGGAACTGTGTTCTTATTTCAGGGTCGTTATGATTTGCATTAACCTTCTTTAATAGTGTACTTCTCATAAAATTAGCTACTCCAACATTATAAGCAAAAGATACTAAAGAATTGAACTGATTTTGATTTAGTGGAGATGTAACACAGGCAGAAACTCTTTTAGCAAACTTATCCGCTATACCCTTAAACATATCAAACGCCTCTGCTCTTGTAATTGGAGGGTCTACCATAGTAACTTTACGACCGTCTCCATAAAATGTGTTTCCGAAGCCAATTGTTGCTAATTTTGCAGGGCATAGGTACGGTTTGGCACTAAATCCCTCAAACTCACAAATTAACAGATACCCCTTGTTATCTAACTTCATTTTGATAAGATTTTTACAATTGTTCCGATAAGTCCTGCTGTAAGTAGTCCTGCTACAAACTTCAGCTGACCGATGTACACAGACTTCTTAGCCATGTCCAACTCTATAGACTCTAGCTTCTCCTTGAGCAGCTCTATGTCGTGTCTTATGCTGTCGATGTCTGATATTACCCCCTTGTTTCCGTTAACCTTTGAGCCGACAAGTGCAGAAGATATGTGCTGTAGGTCCTCTTTAATCAGACGAAGGTGTTGCTCCATTCTATCCAGTCTTTCTTTTTCTTGAAACTCCATCAGCCCTTCAGTCCTTTAACTATATCCGTAAATCCTTGAATGCTTATGTATGCAGTTGCTATTATAACCCAGTCAGTAGACTCTATGTTTCCTAAGAATAGTCCAGCGCATGCTATTAGAAATACCAGTAACTTTCTGCTGATAAACTTGTTTAGTATGGCGTCTAACTGCTCCCTGCTCATCTTACCATAGGGCAACTATACCAGTTGCGTTTGTTGTTGTTAAGAATACTCGAACCACCTGTATCGGTAGAACAACTCCTGCTGGAACTGAGAAAAGTGTGACGTCGTCTCCTCCTGCTGTTAGCACGCGAATGGTTCCTCCTGATCCTGTGTACAGCACGCAAGGCACTACTGATACTCCACCTTCTAAACTTGGAGTTGTTATGTCTACCGTGTCAGACTTTACTACCGCCTTTGCTCTGGTCTGCTGTAATTTTTGATATGCCATTACTTTAATATTTTGTTTATTAATAAATCTGGGTTATTTAGTGCTGCCTTTCTCTTGGCGCATCCACAGTCCTTGTTCGCTGCCTTTGCAACCTTCTCCACAACCTTCTTAACTCCAGTTGCTGTTGTTATCTGTTCTATTCTGTCTCCTAGTAGCATGTTTTACAAAGTTTATTTCCTTTTGAATAATTTCGTTTAGCACTTCTTAAACTTCCTTCACTTTGGTACTTCTCTCTTGGCTTGTTCTGAGCTTCTTTTACATATTTTGCATTTTCTTTTGCTCTATCCTCTGTAGTCTTACCTGGATTATTTTTCAACCACTCTTTCTCTCTATATGTTTCAGTATTTTCTGAAATCTCTCTTCTAGTAAGTGGTTTTTTTACTGGTTCTGGTAATGGAGCCTTTATGTCCTCAGTTTTCATTCCAACAGATTTTAATGGGCGTACTGTTGTTACCTCCCTAGATCCAGATGTAGTCTGTGCAGGAGTAGACCTCTTAGCTACGTAACCTGTTTTTGCTGAAGTAGGCGCCTTGAATGATGTTGACCTTGCTGGTTTTTTTGAAGACCATGTGTCTCTGTACGTTGTTGTACCATCTGGATTCTGAACAGTAGTCTTCTTAATCTCTGGATCCTTGTTAAATGTAGGGTCTATTCTCTTGTATGGCATGATATATTTATTTTTTAGTTCCTCTTGCTCTTCTATCTCCAGGCATCGCGCACTTTGATCCGCGGTTCGATGAAGCCTTCTTCATTACTATTCCATTCTTTGTGTGGCTGGCGTCTAGTCCGTCTCCGTTGCCGTAGGTCCCACGCTTCCTGTTCACAGCGTTAAGCTCGACACGCTTCCTTACCTGATCAGGGGACTTGTTGTACTCCTTCTGGTAGTCGTTGTGCCTCTTCTTAGCCTCTGGGTTAGCTGCGTAGTATTTAGCGGTTCTTCCTGGCACTACTTCTTCTTCTTGTTCGCGATCATCTTCATGAAGTCAAACTTCTCCTTCTTCTCTTTCTTAACCTCTACTTTTGGTTTTGCTGCTGTTTTTTTCATTTTTTCTTTACGTTTCCTTTTAGGTATGACATTTTTCCGTTCAACGACTTCGCTGACTCGTACTGAGCAGCCTTCTTCTTAATCTTCTTCTCTTGTTCTAACATCTGCTTGGTTGGCTTCTTTCCAGATCCCTTGTTTTCTCTGATGTTGTCCCAGAGTCCTCTCTTTAACAGTTCCATTTGTCTAGTGCTAGTTTCTTTCTTGTTGGTTCTCCGTTTGGTTTCTTCATCGGTCCTGGCATGCCAGACATTCGTGCGCAGAATGACTTGCGTCTCATCGCATCCTTGCTACCAGCCTTCAACTCCGACGGCTTCTTTGTTACGGCCATCTTCAGCTTACTTCCTGGGTTAGCAGCTCTATAACTTGCCACGCCCTTCTCGTTAAGTCCACCTGTGGTTGACTTTCCTTCCTTGCGTGTCCATGCAGCTGTTTTTGCCATCATAAATGTTTTATCTTTGCAAAGATAATAATAATAAATCAAATGAAATACAAGCCATACGCAGACTACCTCAAGTACTGGAGGGCAATAAAGACGTTCATTCGGAACAAGCACAACCTGAGCACGTCTGACATCGACATACTCCTGTTTATCTACAGCGAGGGTTACTTCCGTCACAAGCAGTTCTGGGAGTTCGAGTCTGGACTCACCTGGGAGAAGGACCGATTCAAGAGAATGATAGCCGACGGGTGGATCAGCCTGTGGAGACCGAACAGGAACGGTGAGGCCGCACTGTACGAGGCCTCCTACAAGACAAAGAGGATGGTCACCGACATATATCATATGATCGAGCTAAAGGTTCACGTATCAGAGAACCCTACATCTAACCCAATATTCAGGACCGATGCGTCGTATACCGAGAGAGCCACCAGGCCCATTATTCGTAAGATGAATCGTACGCGTAAGGAGCTCAAGAGGCTCAGGGATATTGAGGATCAGAAGATCTAGAGTCTTACGACTATGTCCCTCTCCAGTATAACCGTGTACTTGATGTCGTTTACCAGCATCGTGTAGCCAGCGTTCTTGTCGTAGTATATGAGGTCTCCCTCCATCACGCAGTCCACGTTGGTTCCAGGGGCAACAACTCGCGCCTTCTTGTACCTGAACTGTTCTGTCTCGTTTCCTGTTAGTAGCAGTCCAGACTCTGTCCTCATCTGCTCCTCTATTGTGTTGATTACTAGGTATTTATTGATTGGTTGCATACTGTATTTTTAAATTCTACGTACCACTTCTTGTTCTGTGCTCTTCGTCTTGAGTGACATGTTGAGCAGCTTTGTAGCATAAAAGCTACTGCCATTACTAAAATTACTCTTCTCATGCTCTTGTCATTGTTATTATTGCGTTAGTACTAAGTATTGTTGTGGCCACACTGACAGCGTTCTTCAGAGCGTTCTTCGTAACCTTAAGCGGGTCGATGATCCCCATCTCGTACATGTCACCGTAGACGTCGTTCTTAACGTCGTAACCGTTGTTGTCGGTCGCCTGCTCCATGATCTCGTACCCGTCGTTTCCTGCGTTCTCGTGGATCTGAAGCAGTGGTGCCTGTATAGCCCTTGCCATGATCTGCATAGCGACGTACTGCTCAGCACTGATGTCCTCTATCATGTCGTCAGCGTCTGCGATTATTCTGTACGACTCGTTGAACAGTGCAAGTCCTCCTCCTGGTAGGATTCCCTCCTCCAAAGCAGACCTCACAGCGCATACCGCGTCGTCTACCCTGTCCTTTCTCTCCTTCTGCTCCAGATCAGAGTTACCTCCAACGTATATAACAGCGATGCTACCCGTAAGGCTGGCTATCCTGCTCTTGATGAACTCCTTGTCCTGCTTCTTCTGCGCAGCCTCGTGAGCTACCCACAGCTGACTAACCCTGTCGTTAACGTCCTGCTGCTTACTCTCTGGCTTGATGATGGATGACGTGTCCCTTCCTATGATGATCCTGTCTGCCCTTCCAAGGTCCTCGATTGATATCAGACTCAGGTCGTCTCCAGTGCTCTCCGAGAAGTACTTCGCACCCAAAGACAGCGCGATGTCGCTCATCAGCTCGTTCATCTTGTAACCGAACTCTGGCGGTGCTATGTTACAGAACTTCAACTTGTTCTTCACCACGTTGACTGCCAGTGTGTTGATCACGTTCTGGTTGCAAGGCCCGATTATGAGTAGCTTCTTGTTCTCCTGTATAACCGTCTTCAGCACGTTCTCTATAGACAGGATGTTCGATATCTCCTGGTCTGTAACAAGCACAAGCACGTCGTCCATGATGCACTCGTCGTTCTTGAAGTCGTTCACGAACATGTTAGACGTGTAACCCCTTCCGATCTTGATCCCATTGGTGAACTCTGAGTATGTCTCAGCAGTCTGTGAGTTCTCAATCGTTACGATCCCGTTCTTACCAACCTTCGTGTACGCACTCGATATGATCTTACCGATCTCGTTGTCGTTATTAGCCGATATGGATGCCACGTTGTGAAGCGTCTTACCACTAACCTTCTTGGATGATCTCTCCAGGCTGTGTATGATACCGTTTGAGACGCTGTTGATGTTCTTTATTACCTCCGTCACGTTGTGCTTCTCGTTCAAGAGCTCCTGGCCCTGCCTCACGATTGCCTCAGTCAGCACGATTGCTGTTGTTGTTCCGTCACCTGCACTAGTAGCTGTACGATCTGCTGCCTCTTTTAAAATTTTTACAGCAAGATTTTCTACTGGATCTAATAGAAATATAGATTTAGCGACAGTAACTCCATCTTTTGTCACCGTAATACCGTGTGTGTGGTTTGGAGATTCTATTAATACAGTTCTTCCTCTAGGTCCAAGGGTACTTTTAACAGCCTTTGACATAATGGTAATTCCATTAATTAGCTTGTCCCTTCCTTCTTTGTCAAATAATAGTTCTTTAGGACTATATCCAAATTCTTCCATTTTATTAAATTTTATTAAATTATATGCGACAAATATACAATAAAAATATTAATATTTATTACCTTTCTTTAAGTTATCAATAGCCCATAGTGGCTGAAAGTTTGTATAATGGTTTAGTTTAATTATATCTTCTTCTGTTTTCCCTATAGAAACTGGTATTATATGATCTAGATGCCATTCACCATAATTTTCAAGACTCATTCCTTCAGTAAATTTTAATTCAATATATGATCTAAAGTATTCTATATTACAACCTATTATGTCTTCTGTGTTTTTATTTTTTTTAAAGTTGTTATTACCTCTTTTAAAAGACATACATATTAAGTTTCTAGTATTACAAATTAATTTAAATAAAGGATCGTTTTGTCTTCTTTGTATTTGATATTGTTTTCTATATATTCTTACTTTATCTTTATTTAATTCGTTCCATTTTTTTAATTGCAAAGAAACTTTTTCTTTATTATTCTCTCTAAATAATTTTGCCTTTATAAGTATCTCTTTTTTATTTTTTTCTTTATATATCTTCTTTCTTTTAGATATTTCTTCTTTATTATCTATTTGATATTTTTTCTTTTTTATAGATATTAATTCCTTATTTAACTGACTCCATTGTTTCTTTTTTTCAGATATAGATTCTTTATTATTTTCACGCCATATCTTATCGTTTTTACTAATCATTTCTTTATTATCTAAACGATATTGTTTGTCACAATGTTTGCATCTAGTACTTAATCCGTCTTTACCTTTTGGACTTTTACTAAATTCATACAATTCTCTTTCTATATTACACTTACTACATTTTTTCATAAACATAAAAACCTGCCATCAACGGGTCGTAGTCCGTATCAAGCAGGAATTTATTATAATTTTTTATATCAGCTACGACTCTGATTTTATTTTACAAAGATAACAAAAAAAACGCATAACATTTAAGCTATGCGTTTAATGATTTCCTCCTCTCAAATGAGAGGTGAACTACTACTTCTTCTTCTTCATTATGATGTTGTGCATAGGAGCCTTCATCTCCTTTGACATTGCCATGGCGCTAGCCATCATCATAGACTCCTCGACCATCTCTTTTCTCTCGTGTAAGGCTTTGGCTTCCTTGGCCATCCTGTACAGGCCAATCTCTTGAACTGGCATCTTCTTGTTTATACCCATCTGAAATGTATACTTATAAATGTTAAATAAATGATCAACTCGTTGTCGTCATAATCTTCGTCTATCGGATAGAATCCCCACCCTATAGATGGACCGATGTTAAATCTGTTTTGAATTTCTATTTCCATGGTACAAAGATAGTAATTTTATACTACACTTTTTACTATTATTTACGGGGTTAAAAAAATATGTCATAAAAATTTAAGCTCAGGGTTATATATTCAGATCACGTGATCCGTCCAAAATGGAAAACGATTCTTTTTCGAGGGGTGGGGTACCAAAAGCAAGATTTCCCTCCAGATTTCTAGGCTTTTTCTGGGGTGCCAGGTGGGTACCTATCCAGACCACACGTGAACCTGGTGGGTATTCCGCCACGTTGCCTATTGCCGTCTGTCTGTCGCTTGTTTCGTAGAGTAAACCACATAGACAATGCGGTTAATGTAGAATAAATGTAAGCGAATGTAAACCAAATGTAATGTATTTGGAACCGTTACATCGTGTGAAGCCTTATCATTGCTAGCATTAGCTAACAAAATGTAGAAATGCGGGTTTATACCCTATATACAGCCTATAGATAATTATTATAATATATATATTTTTTTCGCTACGAAGAAGGGAGTAAAGTTTACATTCTTACATTTTTTAGGCTTAGACCAATGATACCAAGGGCTAACACGATGTAAAACTTTTTTGAACTTTACATCGCAAAACATTCTAGGGGGCTCCCGAGGTTTTGCTTACATTTTAGGGGCTTCCTGGAGGGTATGCTTCCCTGGGAACACCTACTATGTTATGCATAGTACTATATTGTGTTCAGAGATCCTCACACGAGCAATAAAAGAAGTCCCCTTACGCGCGTGTACTTATTATTAAAAAATAGAGAAATCTCATAACTCACACGTTATCAACTACTTAATATAAAGTCTTAAAATCGATAGCTCTTGAGCCCAATAAAACCGAGCCAAATGTTAAACTTTTGTTAAAAAACGAAATAAAATTAGGATTGTAATTGATAACAGTCGTATGTTTGCAGTGTTGAAAGGGTAGAAAATTTGTAAAGACTCTGGATGCAAGTCGACAAGACTATAACTGCGGGTAAGTCTACTCTGGAATAAGCGATATAGATTTCGTGAAGTCCGAAGACCATGGGGGTATCCAAATAGGAACGAGCATGAAACGTATAAGGATGTGTATCCTTACTGATGAGCCACAGAATGGCGAAACGTTTAAATATTATTTATTATGAGAAATTTTATAAAAGAATGGGGACAAACGCATGAGGAAATATGCTTAAATTTAGGGTATGACGAAGAAACTGCTGATGATTTATTAGTTGATGATTATTTTTATATAAAAAATGTTTGGATTCCAAGATCAAGTTCTTTGTATTCAGAAAAAGAACAAGAAATTGCAGATAAACTTCAAGGTTAACTGATGATGACTTGAGTAGTCGAAACACCCTACATGGGGTGTCTTAACCATAAAACATATTTAACATGAAAAAGAACATCTTATTTTGGACAACGATAACAATAGTTATTGTAGCAATTCATTTACTAACTCCTAACTGCTACAAATAACATGGGACAGAACCTAAAAGACATCGGGCTTGCCTTAGTACTATGGGCAGTATTTATAATAGTAGTATCAATAATCTAGGTTAACTGACGAGTCCTGATTGGACGAAACCATCTTCGGATGGTATTAACCATTAAATATATTTATCATGGAAGATTTGAAACCAATTAATCAAAAATCATTTTACGGGAAAGCCAAACTGATTACAGAAAACAACATTACTAAATTAAAAAGCTACGACACTATTGTGGCAAGTTACAATCATTTAGAAAACAAGATTGATGTGTTTGGGTGGTATAGCAAGACAACGGCTATACATATTAACGCATTTTTACACTACTATGGTTTTGACACTTGTAATAAACAACAACTTTTAAACTATCAATCATGAAAAAATCAATCTATCAGCACATCGCTGACACGTACAAGGACGAGGTTCCTACACTAGAACAAATTACCGCAGTAATAACAAAAGAGATACCAAACATTTATTCACCTAACCACACATTTGATGAGTTAGCATTAGACATTTACAATAACTATAAAAGATTTATCGCATCATGGAGACAGTAATTTTTGAAATAGAGTTTAACGACGGCAGAATATTTAGAGTTTTCTGCGCTAATCGTAGTCAAAAAAATAGAGTCTTAAGAAAAAGAGACAACGTAAAATCAATAACCGAAATTACGTGTGGAATACACACGGTTTCACAATACGAAAAACACAATGGACAAAATAGAACAAGCTAAGGCTATACTTAGAGAAGCGGGTTACTGTACTGGTAGCCTATGGCACATAAAAGATGTTAAACAATATCACGAGTGCACAGACGAAGAGGCTTATGACATACTAGAAAAAGCCTTAGATAGTCAATGGATTACAGAACAAATATTTAAAGAGATAGATGATAATACAAAAATATAGACGACAGTTCGGAGAGAAGTCAATCACGTTAGCGCACGGTAGCAATCCCGTTACCGTTCCATCGTCATTCGAGCACAAGCACATAGACAAGGACTTCGTGGACATCGTGTTCCCACAATGGTTCCTAAAACAACACGGACAAGCCATCCAAGAGATGGAAGTAAATACTAACTTATTAATAAAAAGACTATGCGACCAAGGATAACACTAGTTAATCAGACCATAAGGTCAATCAGGGAGCGTGAGCAGAAGTTCACGGCACTTGTAAAGTACGAGTGCAAGGATAACCCACAACTGACGTGGCACGAAGCCAAGGAGTCAGTAAAGAACTCAATCAGGAGGGAGTTGTCATGGATTTAGTACTAGAGAGAGCCTTTGTGAAGGCAATGGTCAAGGTGATGAGCCTTGAGGACGAACTAAAGGACATTGGCAAGGCTATGTATGACGAGGGACACCTTGAAATCATCAGGACAAGTATAGAACGCGACCTAGAGGCGTGGAAATTAATCTTAAAACTAATAGAGAATGAAAGCAAAGGTAATAGTAAGTAGGGGTGCATATAGCATCGGTCACGATTGGTGTCTAGTCCTAGAGACAAAGAAGCACCACCAAAGGTTCTACCTTGGACAAGATGGTAAATTCTGCAAGAGGGTGCTCGGTATGGATCCGTCAGAGGTGGTGTTCAGAATAGGCACCCGAGAGATAGACAACGACACGAAGGGCAACCGCATATTGGCGAGGTTCATATGCAAACAACTAAACATTAACGGACACAACTTCAAGCGCATCGAGGCGTGGGGGTTGTGTGCACAATAACTAAACAAGATGAAACTTAACACAAATTTACCTGGATTTAATGGATTTTACGGAAGTATTTATGATGATGTAGACACCTCATCAGAACTTGACTTCATCAATGAAATAAGAGAACAAAATGGACTAACTGAATTAGAAAATGATGATTTAATTAATTGGGATTACGAAACTTACTATAAAGATATTGCATTAAAATTATGTGAGTCAGTAGAAGATTTTTTAAATGAAATTAATGTAGTAAATTCAGTAGGTTTTATAAAAATACATTCTCCTAAATATTACAATTTTAGTAATGATGTTATTGAATGCGAAGTTGATGTAAACTCTAAAAATATACGAAAATATATTAACAATAATTTAGAGGAATTTACCTCCCATTTAATTGAGAATCATAAAAGTCGTGACGGTTTCAATTCCTTTTACGAATACGATCTTGATTTTTGGCTTGATAGAATGGAAAATTTTAAACAACTAGACCACATAGAAATAAATAGTATTTTAAATTTTATATGTGAGAATGAGGAATTTAATATAGATATTGAACTGCCTATTTTGACGGCAGAAAACTTTGAACAACTAACAACATGATACAAGAGTATATCAGAATGCGTAACAGTGGGCAGTATAACATAGAGTGGTTCCATAAGTATTACAGAAGCAAGGGTGGTAGAGACATCCCCCTTCAGGACTTCCACATGGTGTTTCAGACGGCTAACCTAGATCAGGTTTTAGAGAGAATAGATAAGGAGTATAACCTTACATCATTGTTTGATGTAAACAACAAAATAATAAAGACATGGCAATAAAGATAACAGACGACTGCATTAATTGTGGATTGTGTGAGCCCGTGTGTCCGAACAACGCGATATACGAGCCCGACACGGATTGGAGATGGAGCGACGGCACTAGCCTGACGGATGACACACCTCAGGCACCACGTTCAAGCGACGTGTTCTACATCGTGGAGGAGAAGTGCACAGAGTGTGTAGGCTTCTACGGTGCACCACAGTGTGCGGCAGTCTGCCCATCTGACTGCTGTGTCCCTAGCACACACGAGACAGACTTACTAATTAAAAAGCATAGACTACATGGAAATAATTAACGGAAGGTGGACGCGCAATGGAGATGCGCTCACGGTGGCGGACAACCAAGACTTCACAGACAGACTGATGAGAGTGAAAGAGTTTGCACGTGGACGCGAGTTGACGCATAGCAAGGTTCAGGTCTTGTTCAGGATATTGGACACGGACGAGTTGGTTGACGACGCGCTGAACTGCGTGTTGGGGATGAGTAACAGACAGATAGCACAACTTTTCTAGTGGAGGTCGGAGAGAGAGTTGTGTGCGTGGACGCGAGTAAGCTACCGCACACGTGCGACGAGTTGTCTGTGGACGTACCCAATTGGGTGGTCGATGGCAGTCAGTACACGATAAGAGAGATACAAGAGCACGACTTCGGAGCCGTCGGCGTGTTGTTGGAGGAGATAAGGAACGAGCCTAGGTACTTCAGGCTCATAGACAGAACAACAGAGCCGATGTTTAAGATATCAAGGTTCAGAAGACTGAAGCCGAGAGAGGTAGAGGTCTTGGAAGAAATAAACGCCATCTGATGAATAGAGTCCTTGTAAAAGATACAATGTTGGCCGTCTGTGTGCGTGAGTCAAAGTAGGAATCAGGTGGCAATATAGTTCATAGTCCTACAAACACAGACATTCTTTGACGGCTCGGAAAGACGAGCTTAATTTTAAATTTTAATTTATGGAAGTATATAACGTACTGTACAAGGGAGTCGAGAGAAACGTGACCCCATTTTGTTTGGCATTCCTGAGGGAGGAAGAGGCTCGTGATTGGATCGAGCAGACTTGTGAGACTAAGAACTTAACAATTAAGTCAACACTAGGTTGGGATGACTCCGAGACCGTTGATGACTATCGGGTTGAGGATGATGAAGGAAACTCGTATTATTTTGTAATATTTAAACAACAACTATGAAGTACCAAAGTATAAGTGGAGAGTATTTGTACCTATTCAATTGGATAGGTGGTGGTTTTAACGATGTGTGGGCAAGAAGTAAGCGCGAAGCCTACGCAAAGGTTATAAGAGAGAGTAAGAGACACGAGAAGGAGTACCCGACGCACGTGAAGTTAAGACCTGACTACGGGTCTATGAGACGTTGCACATATGAAGAGTATCAACAACAAAACAGAATGGGATGGATGTTAGCAAATTAAAAAAATACGGGATACAATGGGACGATGAGACTCTGACCATGTCGAGAATAAATGACGGGTTCAGTCCAATAGAGTTACTTGGAATACTAACTCTAGCGATTAAAAGTATAGAAGAGCAGATGCTTGGTAAGGATACCACGCCAATAACAACAATAAAAACAATAGTAAAATGAAAGAAGAAGCACAAAGAATTTTAGAGTTATTCAACGGGGACTACGCGAGTGGATTGAAATGCATTAACGAGTTGATCCGTGAGACGGGAGCAAAGTATTGGTACGACGTAAGGAGAGAGTATGAACAAGCGTAAGAAGGTAAAGGCGCAGTTGATGTACTGTCTGTGCAGTCTACTGCTAGAGTGTCTAGACGAGTTGGAACCAACCACACAAAGGATGATGAAGTTCAGGGACGACCTGATTGGCTTCTGCGAGGAGTTGAACAACGAGGTGGCCGACACCAACGTGATACAGAGGGGTACGTACTTCCAAGAGTTAAGTAAGAAGATTGACACACTAATAAGAAAGAACTATGAAGAATGAAATTTGGAGGGACGCGACATGGTTCCACAAGTCCACGAGGCTTGACACACCATACTCGAAGTCAAGGATATTCAAGGGTATCAAGATCGAGAACACGGACGGGGACATAAAGATCCTGAACACAAAGTTAAACGGGGACTTCTACCAGGAGGTATCGAAGGAGGAGTACAGGATGTTCTATAGGCTAGGGTTCGAGCAGGGGTGCTACGAGATGTGCCTAGCGAACTATAGGATGTCGCTGAATACAATCATCCGTAACATACGTGATGAGATAGGGAACCGAAACAATCAGAAGCACTATCAGTATCTGAAGACGATGAGAGTGAACCTAATGGAGAAGTACACTAATGTTTTAAAAATCAAGTATAATGGAAGTATTTAAGAAGTTGTCAGAGATTGACATCAAGTCAAAAGTAGAGAAGAAGGGTAGTCAGAACTACCTAAGTTGGGCTAACGCGTGGGGGTTTGCAAAGCAGAAGTATCCGTCAATACAACGTATAGTATACGAGGACTCAGTCACGGGTCTGAACTACTTCAACGATGGTAAGAGTGGATATGTGAAGGTTGGAATTGTAATCGAGGGACTAGAGCACATCGACTACCTACCAATCATGAGCCACAACAACAAGTCAATTGGAATAGATAACATAACATCGTTCGAGGTGTCAAAGACTATCCAAAGGAGCACGGTTAAGGCGTTGGCTCTTCACGGACTAGGCCTTCAGATGTGGAGTGGTGAAGACCTAGTAACAACTACCAAGGTAGAGAAGCCTTCAGGCCCTCTAGAGTTAACCATAGGTGATTCAAATTGGGACAAGGTCATCAAGTACATCAAGGACAACAAGCACCTTGGATTGGCCACGATAGTCAAGAACCTTGAGACGAAGTATAAGATATCAACCGTAATCAAAAAAGAACTTGGTAAACATGTTGTTTAAAAATGTTGTATCTTTGCAAAAGAAATGACGTGAGAAGCATTTAACATAGAACATAAATAACCCTTTCAAAGGAGGCACTTCTCACAATACTGCCGAATTTGATTGGGTTTTTTTATGCGATGAAAGTATGTAGTAAATGTAAGATTGAGAAATCTAAAACAGAATTTTATAATAGAAAAACATCTAAAGATAATTTACATCCAAGTTGTAAAGAGTGTTATAGAAAGTATTGTTTTGATAATAAAGAAAAAATAAGTTTAAGAAATAAACTTTGGATAAAAAATAATAAAGAACATAAAATAAAATACGATAAAGAATATAAAAAATTAAATGCTCAGAAATATATAGATTATAGAATTGAAAATAAAGAAAAATCAAATCGAGATAGAAAAGAAAAAAGAGATAATGATCCTTTATATAAATTAACTGGAAATCTAAGAAGAAGAGTGTTACATTCTTTTAAAAGAAAGTATTGGAATAAAAATAATACCACCAAACATTTATTAGGATGTGATTTTGATCAAGTAAAACAACACTTAGAAAGTAAATTCACTGAAGGAATGACTTGGGAGAATCAAGGGCAGTGGCATATCGATCACATAATACCATTGTCTTCTGCAAAAACAGAAAGTGATTTAAAAAAATTGTGTCACTACACAAACTTACAGCCACTATGGGCTATTGATAATTTAACAAAATCAAATAAAATATGAAAGAAGTAATCGAGAAATTAAGAAATGATTATAACTACTATGGAGAGTATGGCTCAAAGTATATTAGTAATAGCGATATTGGAACTCTACTAAAGAATCCTAAGAAATTTAAAGTGCGGGAGGAACCTACACTACCAATGTTACAAGGATCTTATTTGCATACAGCTATACTTGAGCCAGAAAAGTTATCTAACTTTGAAATAATAGAAGCTAGTACTAGAAATACAAACATTTATAAAGATGCTTCAAAAGGAAAGTTACTATTATTGAAACATGAGCAAGAAGAATTAAATACTTTAGTTTCAGTAATTAAAGGAAACTTAAATTTTTATGAAGACATATATGCAGAAGGTAATTTATATGAAGAACCTGCAACAATGGAATTGTTTGGACTACCATTCAAAGGTAAGTGTGATATAGTTTGTCAAGACTTCTTAATAGATATTAAAACCACGAGTGACATTGATGACTTCAGATGGTCAGCTAAGAAATATAATTATGATTCACAATCATACATATACCAACAACTATGGGACAAACCATTAATATTTTATGTAATCTGTAAGAAGAGTTATAGGCTAGGAATTTTCGAGCCTAGTGCAGAGTTCCTACTAGGAGGCAGAGAGAAGGTGCTACGTGCGGTTGAGGTCTACGAGAAGTTCTTTGGAGACAGTCCTAAGGAGGACATAAATAATTTCTTCATAAGGGAAGATTTGTAACATATTTGTTGTATATTTGTTAACTGAAAAGCCGACAACAGAATAAAAAGGTAGGCAAAATTAAATTTAATAAAATGGCGAAAATTCAAGTGACGTTAGACGCGTCAAAGTTAAGAAACCTGATCTCTACAAGAAGTTACGAGAGCAAGGACGGTACAAATGTTAATGTACAAGAGGTTAAGTTCGAGTTGGTTGAGGTTAAGGAGCCGAAGCAGATCTTTGCTAAGGACACGATGAGAATTGTTAAGACTCACTTCGCGTGTGTGATCCAGACCAAGGAGGAGAGAGAGGCCAAGGCCGACACAGTCTACATCGGAGAGGGTTTCACATCCTATTGGGATGACGCTAAGAAGCCACAGGCACAGGCAGTACAACAGGACTTCACTCCTGATTTACCATTCTAGATTAAGGGAACTGTCCCAGTAAATAGTCCAGTCTACACAGGCTGGACTTTACTTTTAAATAGCAACTATGATAACAATATTTTCAAACATAAAGAGCACGGATACACCATTCTTCAGGGGCATAGGTGTGGTTCTACAGAGGATCAAGGACGGATCCTCAAGGGACAAGGTCGAGGCGATCCGCACCGAGACGGACAAGGAGAGGAGGAACCTACTCAAGAGGGATCTGCCATCCGTCTGCTTCTCAGGTACCTTCAACAAGCGTGAGGACAAGGCCATCGTAGACCACAGTGGTTTTATATGCCTTGACTTTGACGGGTACGAGACAGAGGAGTTCCTACTAGTAGATAAAAATAATTTATCTAAAGACAGTTACAGTTACTCAGTGTTCGTGTCGCCATCAGGTAACGGCCTAAAGGTTATCGTGAAGATACCTAAGGACATAGACAACCACAAGAACTACTTCAACTCACTAGAGAAGCACTTCGACTCCAAGTACTTCGACACCACGTCCAAGAACATATCTAGGGTGTGCTACGAGTCGTACGACCCTG
>Ga0209353_10000914_pt1 | contig 17276 bp, 11 predicted proteins | sample LauGreSpBDMM15SD_2_FD_187561 | JGI IMG/M metagenome (GOLD analysis project Ga0209353, IMG submission 187561) | Freshwater lake microbial communities from Lake Michigan, USA - Sp13.BD.MM15.SD (SPAdes) (version 2) | ecosystem: Environmental > Aquatic > Freshwater > Lake | place: Lake Michigan...
TTACAAAGTAAAGAAATGGTATCGAAAGAAGAATTGTTATTGAAATCACGCATTTTTAATAGCAATTTAACAATATGTTGGTCCGGAACATTTTTACCTATTGTAACTGAAAACGCATTTAACTTTGTTTTAGATGTCTCGGTAAGAATAATGTCATAATTTTCGGTACTGTCTGAAATTTTAACATTTGGATCTAGTGTAGTGAGTTTTGCAATTACCCCATTGGCATTATTGGCACTTATATTACTAATAGTTACATCCAATTTAATCACTTCATTGTATTCTACCAAGCCGTTGTTAGAGGCATCCTTAATTACATGAGATGAAATTAATTGAGGCGTGGCTTTGGTAGTGATTTCTGTCCATGCAGGGTCTGAATTATTTCCTTTTACATCGTAAGCAACTACAGCAATCGTATACGTATTGTTAGGTAAAAGATCCGTATCGGTAAAGCTGGTAATGCCAAAAACTTCATGACTATGGTCAAATCCATAACCAACCCTGTAAAAATTGATTTTGTAATTTTGAATTCCATCATTATCGTTTGAGGCATTCCATTGGAGTGAAACACCATTGCTTGTAACATTTGATGAAACGAGGTTTGTTGGTGGAGTTGGAATATCATTTAATTCAATTCCCTTTTTTCCAAAGCTGATATAGTCAATGGTAACATAGGGTGAGGATAAATTAAATTCTCCAACTACAATGGCGTTTATAGTAGATCCATCAATTCCAAATGTTGACCATGGCAACCAAAAAGTTTGATATTCTGAAGTGAGTGCAATTGTTGTAGTAGTATAATGTCCTAAGCGAACAACCATATTGGTATTGATGTTTGACTTGGCCTTTAATTCTATGCCTTCATATTGACTATAATTTTTCCCACCACAATTGGTCGTCCAGCTACCTTCTGTGTCTACTTGGTTTTGAAGTGTTAGTGTGCCATTTACCACTTGAACATTCATTTTCCATTGTTCAATAGGGAAACCTAAATCATTGAAGCTGCCAGGTAAGCCATCTCCATTTTCAAAATCATCTACCATAATCGAATTGCTAGGAATGTTTTTAGTCGTAACATCAATCCAGGCTGCATCAGAATAGTTTCCTTTGGTATCATAAGCGACTACAGCAATGGTATAATTGTTACTTGGAATTAAGTCGGTATCTGTAAAGCTTGTTAAAGGAGAAATTACAACATGCGAGTGGTCAAATCCGAAGCCATTACGATAAATATTGACCAGGTATTTTTGAATGCCGTCATTATCAGTAGACGCTGTCCAGTTTAAGGTAACCGTATTGGTAGTGATGTTGGAAGACGTTAAATTTGTTGGTGTTGTAGGTTTGTCATTGATGTCAGCTCCTTTTTTACCAAAACTAATATAGTCTATTGTTACAGCCGATGAAGCATTGCTAAGTTCACCTATAGATAGAAACGCTATATTGGTCCCGTTCATATCAAAGTTTGTCCAGGGTAACCAAAAGGTCTGGTAGGTATTGCTGAGGTTGATGGTTGTTTTATTGTACTTTCCCATTCGTATTACCATGGTGGTATTTGTTGCCGCCCTGGCTTTGATTTCCACACCACCATAAATACTGTAATCCTTGGCGCCACAATTACTTGTCCAGCTTCCGTCAGTACGGCCATTTTCTATTTCAAAAATCATTTCACTATTAAGTACGGCAATGAAAGATTTGTAATTTGAAATTGGATAACCCAAGTCATTTAAACTGCCTGGTAATCCATCACCATCTTCAAAATTATCGATAATTTTGAAAGATGAATTTTGTTGGGCCATCAGTTGGAATGACCATACAAATAGCAGGAGTAAAAAGAAAATATTTTTCATGTTTTAGAAGTTTAAAATGTTGAAAGTTTTTTAAGAATGACAATGATGATTTTAAAATATATTTGGTAATGAAAAAATAATCAAATCTTAAGTGGGCAAACCTTGACAGCTACCACAATTAGGGTACGGGATGTCTGAATCTCCAAAGTTAGTGATGAACCGTTCATATTTTAACATCGATTTTTCTGACAATTCCAAGTTTCTAAGTAAGTCCAGCACTTCTTTTTTTTCAAAATTCTTTTTCGTGTTTTTTTCCATGTATTCTTTTGTAACTATTTTGTTTTCGAATAATTTTTCATAGTACAATTGCTTTTCATTATATCCAGCTAATTGGTTATAAAAGTAGTGTCTAATAGCATACATATTGCAGTCGGATCTCCAATAGGAATTATTGGTTGTAGAAACTGGTTTCTGCCAGTTTAATGCTTTTAACGTATTGGTTATTTTGGTTTCATCATATTTTATGTGGTCATAAAAAGGACTTAGCAAGGTTAACCCGTTTTTTTGATAAATGTTTTTTTTGTTGATTTGGTAATAGTATTCTTCCATTTGATTTTTAATCGCCTTAGTGCTTTTTAATAAACTTGGATTTTTTAACAATAGATTTAAATAGCCAATAAAAAAGAACACCTTTCCTTTAATCCCTTTATAATTTACGAGATTCATTTTAGTGTTTGATTCCTCGAATGGTGTTACACCAGAAATGACTACATTTAAATTTTCTAATTTTGCATGTTCAACGATAGGTTTTATTAGTCCGAGGCGACATCCTGTGCACAATGTAATTAAACTTCCTGCTTCTGGTTTGTTGATCCATGTTTCAAGAAAATGTTTTCCTGAATGATTTAATGGATTGTTTTCTACATTAATATGTTTTTTAGAAAACCTTTTTGCAAATGAATCAATATTTTGACGGGTTTCTTGTGGTAAAAAGTCATGTGACAAGGTGATTGTTACTATCCTTAAATTTAGTTCATGAGCCAGGTAATACAAAAGATATGAACTGTCTTTTCCACCACTAAACATCAATAAACAATCGTAATCATTGTTTTTATTTAAAGCTTGTATTTTGTCTGATAAGTTATTTTTCATAGAATTTTAAAAAAAATGGTAATCAATTAGGAATTAAAGCTCCCAAATTGTTGGGGAGCATATTTAACATTCATTAGACAATGTCGTTCAGTTAAGAAAAAATTACTGGATAGGGTTTATTTCCTTTGATTCGCATTTTAACCCTATAGAAACTTGATTATTCTTTGACAAAGTACCCGTTATTCAAAGGAGCCAAATTGCAGACAGATTTGTCAGGTAATCACAGATTGTAGTGTAACAAGTTTCGTTAACTAAACGACATTGATTGGTGTTTGAAAATAAAGTTGTTAGGTCATTTTTTTTCTTGAAGACAAATGTTGTATGACGTGGATCTATACCATCCTACATTTTGGCTGTCATATATCGTTTTGTCTATGGCCCATAATGAAATACTGCCACAAGGGTAGGCATTTTCAATGGTTGCAATACTAAATGGCGTTCCCGGAGACGCTAGCGTATTGGTTGTTCCATTTATATTTCCACCCCAAGTACTTCCAAATCCCCAGGAAGAAATGTGCAGGTCATCTACGAAATAATGTCCAGTAATGGTATCTCCTTTAGTATAGTGAGTACATTCTCCACCATCATCAACATGTAATTTGATATCAGGATAAGTGTTGTCCATTTGAATTATTTTTGAAAATACACCAAAAATGGTGTCGACTTCTATTTCAAATTGATATTTGTCTTCAGTTCCTGGATTTATCCTGGCCAATACATTTAACGTGTTTTTTTCTGCGTTGAGGAATGGGTAATAACCATCTGGGTCAACTTCCTGCGTGGTATATTGAACCCATGGTGCAAATGGTAAATACCCTACTACTGTAAATGAATTGTCAGCATACGTAAAGGTCCCTTTTGATAGGTTTGAAACTTTTATCCTGTACCTGTAACCTGGAAATGATGGGCCATTGAGAATAATCAAACCTCCGAATGGCGCATACGTGGGTACAGTCAAACCATTGAATGCAAAAAATGCATCTGGTGTAGTTAGGCCGGTAATGTCATTTACATGTGCCACATCCACACCTCCTATGATATTAAACAAAGGAATTACTTCACCTGGGAAAATTGAAATACCAGGTTTTAGTTGAATATGCGTGTCTTTCCGGTTGCCATAAAATTCAAGTTTGTCAGGGTTTGTTAATGAAGGAGGAATATTCCATGACAATACTGCTCTGGCACGAATTATATTTGGAATTGAACAAGCTTTTTTATGGTAAGTGGTATCAAGCGGAAGGGAAACACTATAAAAAATGTCATCCCCAAGCATATCGATATCATGTACATTTAATGCCACAGTATTTAAGTATTGCCAGGAACAATTGTCATCCCAGTCTATCCAAAAAGAAATATATTCTTTACTTCCTGCATGACATAAGTCCCCGCTATACCCATTTTCTTTTTTTATTTTAATGGTGGCTACTAAATTTTCAGTGTTATAATCGAATCCAAGACATTCCAGTTCTTCATAGTCAACATTTGCTTCGGTTTGTTCTTTAGGGAAAATGACTCCTATCTGATCCAGCACTGCATTTACATTGATTTCTAAATCAGCCAGTAGGGCCTTATCCATCATGGTGATTTCTGATGAAGGATATTTGGCCATGTGGTATATTTCTTTAAATGCAAACCTGGAAGCTGGTATTTTTGAATGCTCATATTTTTTTGCCAGTAATGACGGTGATAAATATATTGGTGGTTCGATGAGCTGATTGATATCAATTTGTGTGATTTCTGCTATTTGTTGTGTTGACAAATGAGGTGATGTAGTTGCCAATGTAAAATAAGCTGATAGGTCAATTGCTTTAGGAAATGGAAATTTCCAAAATGGCTTTAATTGTACATCTCCATCCAAAACATTTCCCCAAACAGGTTTCCAATTTGGCGTATCGGCAGGAGGTGTTACGCTCCATGATAAAATAGCCCTTAAGGTTGGTAAAATAGGGGTTTCGCAAGATGAAACTTTGGCCGTTTTTTTCTTGAGTGTAGCCACATATTTGATAGGGAAAATCGGTTCACCCTTACAGTCTGTTTCGGCTGGGATATCATGGACATTAATGGCTATACTTCCCTGATCAATAAATCCAAGACCATCATGAAAATCTAAGTAAAACCGAATATGTTCAAATGATCCTGAAGTGCACAAATCTCCAGCATAACCAGCGGGTTTTTTTATGGAAAATGTAGCTTCCATATTTGTAGTGTCTGGATTGTAGCCCACACAAGTCAATTGTTCATAAACAATATCAGTGATGAGCTTGATGTTTTCTTTGTATTTACTGTTAGGGATATTGCCAAAATAATTGGGGTTTTTAGCAATCATGTATTGAAAATGAGTTCTCTCATGAGGTAAAACATTCGCTGTTTTTTTTAAACTATCCTCTTTCATAATGGTTTTGTTTTTTGCCTACTCTTTAATCTTGGATTTTGGGCGTACTCCAATTGCTACTAAAATGTAGCTTAAAACAAGGTTGAATAATCTTTATAGCAACTAGCGGTGAATCGTTTTTACTATAAAAATGAATTGTTAAAATAACTGATAAATAGAAAACTAATCTAACTAAAAACCATTTGCTGTTTTGATTTACCTGTTATGTTTAAAAATATGTTTGAATTAGAAAATGAAGCTATTTTTATTAGCATTTCTTTCAATATTTAAAATAATATTTAATGTGCCTTATTCAATTTCAACGTAAAATTTCAACGTAAATTTTTAACGTGAATTTTTAACGTAATTTTTATCCATCAAAGTTTTCTTTCAAAGTTTGTAAATCAAAAATAATTGAAAAGTTATCTATTAAAAATGATTTAAATAAGCATGGAAAATGATTTTAGTTCTACTTTGACAAATTAGGTAAATCTTGAAATTGTGCATTTTTCTGCTAACATATAATACGACTACATTTATTTTATTTGTCTTATACTTTGTTTTTGGAATTGGTTGAATTAGTATAAAATTGAGAATAGGAATAACTTTGGATTGAACAAACTAGGGTATATGATAACTAAATTTCACGAATTCACTGATTATCAATGGGTAATTTTTGGAAAATTATTGGTGATACAAGAAAAAAGAAAACATTTCTTACGCACAATTTTGAATGCCATATTTTGGATAAATAATACAGGTTGTCAAAGGCGTAATTTAGTTGCTAAACAACCTCTAGTATCCTATTTTTTTAGCACTTTATATGATTTAAAACCACATGGTATTTGGGGAACAATTTCAAGACAGCTTGGTTATTTCAGAACGAGAAATTCAAAGAAGTAACGCTAGTAAAAGTATGGTAGCAATCAATAGGTAGCCAAAGTGTTGAAAAAGTTCAATTTATAAGTATAGAAACAGGAATTGCCGGCAACAAATATATAAATGGGGAACAAGAACAATTGTTGTTGATAAATTAGGTCTTCCCCTAAGTGTAAAAGTTACAGCAACCAACATTTCGGATAATCAAGCTGGAATATTAACTATTATTCACTCATAACACGTTTTGTCATATCTTTTTGTGATCGAAATCATTTTATCAGACATTATTTCCGAATTATATTTGTTGGATGAGAAATTGAGGTGAAATTCTGGAACGATTTATTTATTAGCTGAAATTTAACAGCAATCTTACATCTTAAAACCAAGCCTATATGAATTTTGACAATTATACCATTAAGGCACAAGAAGCAGTTCAGAAAGCCTCTGAAATTGCGGTTGCCAATACCCAGCAGGCGGTAGAAACAGGCCATCTGTTAAAAGCCATTTTATTGGTAGATGAAAATGTGTTGGGATATTTATCCAAAAAGATGAGTATCAATACAGTATTGTTAAATACAAAATTGGATGAATTGATTCAGGCATATCCCAAAGTATCCGGACAAGGACAATATTTATCAAATGACAGTGCAAGGGCATTGCAAAATGCAACCAATTTTTTAAAAGAATTTAAGGATGAATTTGTGAGTATTGAGTTGTTGTTGTTAGGGCTTTTGGCTTGCAATGACAAGGTTTCATCGCTCATGAAAGATTTGGGATTTAATGAAAAACACTTAAAATTAGCCATCAAAGAACTTCGTGCTGGATCAACTGTTTCTGATCAGGGTGCAGAAAATAAGTACAATTCATTAAAAAAATATTCTAATGATTTGAATGAAATGGCCAAAGCAGGGAAAATAGATCCTGTAATTGGTCGTGATGAAGAAATTAGAAGAATACTGCAAATTCTATCCCGTAGAACCAAAAACAACCCAATTCTTTTAGGAGAACCAGGAGTTGGTAAGACGGCTATTGTTGAAGGTTTGGCGCAAAGAATAGTTTCGGGAGATGTTCCAGAAAACCTCAAAAGTAAACGTGTCGTTTCTTTGGATATGGGACTCTTGGTAGCAGGAGCGAAGTACAAAGGTGAATTTGAGGAACGTTTAAAAGCCGTTATCAAAGAAGTAATAGATTCTGAAGGTGAAGTCATTCTTTTTATAGATGAAATTCATACCTTGGTGGGTGCAGGTGGCGGAGAAGGTGCCATGGATGCGGCCAATCTTTTGAAACCTGCCTTGGCAAGAGGTGAACTGCATACTATCGGTGCAACCACTTTAAAAGAATACCAAAAATATATTGAAAAAGACAAAGCCCTAGAACGTAGGTTTCAAGCGGTAATTGTAGATGAACCGGATGTTCCAGATGCGATATCCATCTTAAGAGGAATTAAAGACAAATACGAATTGCATCATGGTGTAAGGATTAAAGATGAAGCCATTATCGCTGCCGTTGAATTGTCTAACCGTTACATTACCGATCGTTTTTTGCCGGATAAAGCCATTGATTTAATGGATGAAGCTGCCTCTAAACTGCGTATAGAAATAGATTCTTTGCCTGAAGAACTGGATGAAATTCAACGCCGGATTATGCAGTTGGAGATTGAAAGGGAAGCCATTAAACGGGAAAATGATGTGGAGAAATTAAACATTTTATCCAAAGAAATTGCTGATTTAACGGCTCGACGCAATGATTTAAAGGCCAAATGGGAAAATGAAAAAGGGGTGATTACCGCCTTGCAAAAGGAAAAAGAAAACATTGAAAATTATAAGTTAGAAGCCGATCAGGCCGAACGCCAAGGCGATTATGGCAAAGTTGCTGAACTTCGATACGGTAAAATAAAAGAGTCAGAAGAAAAATTAGAAACCTTAAAACATCAGGTTGCTGCTCTTCAAGGAGAAAATGCGATGTTGAAAGAAGAAGTTGTCGCTGATGATATTGCCGAAATTGTAGCGCGTTGGACAGGGATTCCCGTTTCAAAAATGCTGCAAGGCGAAAAAGAAAAATTACTTAACCTTGAAAAGGAATTGGGCAAACGTGTTGCCGGGCAGGAAGAAGCTATCGAAGCTATTTCTGATGCCGTAAGAAGGAGCCGAGCGGGATTACAAGATCCAAAAAGACCAATTGGCTCATTTATATTTTTGGGTACCACAGGTGTCGGCAAAACTGAACTTGCCAAAGCCTTGGCTGATTTCTTGTTTAACGATGAAAATGCCATGGTGCGCATTGATATGTCAGAATACCAGGAAAGCCATTCGGTGAGCAGGTTGGTGGGAGCGCCTCCTGGTTATATTGGTTATGACGAAGGTGGTCAGCTGACTGAATCTGTGAGACGAAAACCATATTCGGTAGTGTTATTGGACGAAATTGAAAAAGCGCATCCCGATGTGTTCAATATTTTGCTTCAAGTACTGGACGAAGGTAGATTAACGGATAACAAAGGGCGAATCGCCAATTTTAAAAATACGATTATCATCATGACGTCCAATGCTGGTTCACAAGTGATTCAGGATAACTTTGAAGGCTTTGAGAAAAAGGATATCTTTGACCAGCTAGATATTGTAGATAAAACCAAGACACAGGTTTTAGAACATTTAAAACGCAATGTAAGGCCTGAGTTCCTGAACAGAATTGATGAGATTATTATGTTCCGTCCTTTAACCAAAGTACAGATCCGTAAAATTGTTGATATTCAATTTAGGGGTATACAAAAAAGATTGACAGAAGCAGGAATTACCATTGAAGCCAACAAAGAAGCCCTCGATTATATGGGTGAAAAAGGGTACGATACTGTGTTTGGTGCCAGACCATTAAAACGTGTGATGCAACAATTGTTGTTGAATACTTTGTCTAAAGAAATATTGGCTGGAAATGTCAGAAAAGATGCCATCATCAATGTAACTTTAGATGCAGAAGGTAAGATTGCTTTTGAAAATATTGAAGAAGTTTTGGTGTAGTAAAAAGTATTAGGTACAAGGTATTAAGTATTAGGTGTTAGATCTGTTACTTAATACCTTGTACTATTTTTGATTTTAAACGATTTTTTTCAGTAAAAATCAATATTATTGTATTGTAGTGATCAAAGTTAAAAGAGTTTCTTTATTGTTCTTTTGTACTTTGTACTTAATACCAGTTTATTTGGTGTAGTAAAAAGTATTAGTACAAGGTATTAAGTATTAGGTGTTAGATCTGTTACTTAATACCTTGTACTATTTTTGATTTTAAACGATTTTTTTCAGTAAAAATCAATATTATTGTATTGTAGTGATCAAAGTTAAAAGAGTTTCTTTATTGTTCTTTTGTACTTTGTACTTAATACTTTGTACTTAATACCAGTTTTATGCTCTCCAAAAAAGTAAAATATGCCATCAAAGCAATCGTATATATAGCGAAGAGAAATGACGATGGCTGGTTACTGATTTCTGAAATCGCTGAACAGGAGAAAATTCCCAAGAAGTTTTTGGAACAAATCCTGCTAGAAATGCGCAAACATACATTGTTGCACAGCAGAAGAGGAAAAGATGGTGGTTATAAATTAGCCAAAGATCCGGCTGAAATTACCATGGGACAAATAATTAGAATTGTAGACGGACCTTTGGCTCAGATTCCCTGTGTGAGTAAATTGTATTACCAAAAATGCGAGGAATGCATTGATGAAGAAACGTGTACGATTAGAAATGTGATGCAGAAAGTTAGAGATGCCTCTGCGGGAATTTTAGATGCTACTACAATTCAGGATTTAGTTGTCGGAAATCATTTTGCAATGAAATAATTTACTTGCATTTATGGATTCGAAAGAAAAGATTATAGTAGTTTGAGTTTATAAACCGAACCTAAGGGCACTCTTCTCCCTCAGGTTCTGGTGTTTTTTTAGTTCGATTTCTAAAGTTGATTACCTCAGTGTCATTATTTCAATTTTCATATATGGGTAGTATGGCAGAATTGAAAGTTTCTTATCTGCATCCGATTTATCACTAGCCAATAAGACTAAGTAAATTCCTACGGCATCGGCTTTTATATATGAAGCTAAAAGTGTCCCATTGTCTTCCCATTCTTTTATTATTTCTTGTTCTTTAGGTAACAATGCCATTCTAGTTTCATTGTCAAGTCCTTGCAAAAGGATATCAATCATAAATTTAGTCATGCTTATTGATGTTTTGTTGCGTACTCTACTCGGTTTTCTGCTTCTCCCGTTTTTAATTTGTCAAAGTAAGCTCCCCCGAAAACAGTACATTTTAAAAGAAGCTATCAATCTCATTTATCGATTGTAAATTACATAAAGCCAAGTTTTAATATAATTAAACATGTATTATTTGTTTGAGACTATGGATTTTCTTAGGTATTGGTTTTTAATAGCCTTTTCCTTTAGTAAGTCTATCTGTCTCTTAGGCAATGTCTGCAAAGATGTTTTTAAATCAAAATAATTATCTACATGGTCATAAAGGTCTATACCTGAAAAATCAAGCAATAAGTCAATGGCACTAGATTTTTTTATTTATCAGTCAGGATTGAGCCAAATACAAATAGTTGAGTTACCTAATGTTTGTAGTATAAAGTTCTTATTTTAGCTCTATTTTCATCAATAATTCTCATCTTTCAAAAATACATTTTTTTTTTAACTTACCTATAATGTTTGCGTTTGTAGAATTTTCCTTATGGTTTAATTTAGAGTAGTCTAAAATATTTTTTAAATTGCATGCGTTAAAATATTTTGCGTATGCTAAGTTACACGGAAGAAAACTACCTCAAGACAATTTATCACCTCTCGGAAAACGGGAGCAAAGACGTGACGACCAATGGAATAGCTGATGCCGTAAATACAAAGCCAGCTTCTGTAAGTGACATGCTTAAGAAACTGGCTCAAAAATCATTGATAGATTATATCAAGTACCAGGGCGTAACTTTGACGGATGAGGGTAGGGTAAAGGCATTGAAAATTATCAGGAAGCACCGTTTGTGGGAAGTTTTTTTGGTGAATAAACTTAGTTTTAATTGGGACGAAGTGCATGATGTAGCCGAGGAACTGGAACATATCAAATCGCCTTTGTTGATCAAAAGGTTGGATGAGTTTTTGGGTTTTCCACAATTTGATCCTCATGGTGATCCTATTCCTACAGAAGATGGCATCATCAACCATAAAAGAAGTGTGCCTTTGCATCAAATGGAAATAGGAATGTCGGGTGTGGTCGTTGGGTTGAATGAAACTGCAAGTTCTTTTTTACAATTTCTGGATAAAATTGGGGTGTATATTGGTGTTAAAATAAAGGTATTGGATAAAAGTAGCTTCGACCATTCTGTAGAAATAGAAATTGACCAAACTTCAAAAATGATGATTTCAAATGAGGTGGCTAAAAATCTAAATATTAGCGAGTAAACTATCCTTCTTAAACCGAATCTTATGAAAAGTAGCTTTTGTAATTTGTTTGTAGTTTCCTTGTTCATGTTATTGTTAGCTTGTGAAACAAAGAAAACTCAGGGTGGTAAATTGAAAATCGTTACGACCACAGGAATGATTGCGGATGGCGTGAAAAACATCGTTGGAAATCATGCGGAAGTGATTTCATTGATGGGAGCAGGAGTTGATCCTCATTTGTACAAGGCCACTCAGGGAGATATTCAAAAGTTAACCGAAGCGGATATCATTGTTTATAATGGTTTGCATTTGGAAGGGAAAATGGCTGATGTACTGCATAAATTGGCCAAAAAGAAAACCGTCATTGCTGTAGCGGATGGCATAGCTTCTTCGAAATTCAGAAAACTTTCGGCTACCACTATGGATCCTCATATTTGGTTTAGTGCGGTATTGTGGAAAGATGCCATGACTTTTACTGCAACAAAAATTGCTGCAAAGGATACGCTGAATGCCAAGGAATATCGCTCTAATACTGAAAAATATTTAAAAGCATTGGATGAATTGAATCTTTGGGTACATGCTGAAATTTCACAAATTCCTCAAAATCAAAAGATCATGATTACTGCCCATGATGCCTTTGGGTATTTTGGGGATGAATATGGCATTCATGTTCGTGGGCTTCAGGGAATTTCAACAGTAACAGAATTTGGATTGAAAGACATTACCGATTTGGTAAGTTATATTGTTGCCAAAAAAGTAAAAGCGGTTTTCGTTGAATCTTCCGTTCCAACACGTTCTATTGATGCTGTGGTTGTCGGTTGTAAAGCGAAAGGACACGAGGTGAAGATTGGCGGTACCTTGTATGCTGATGCGATGGGAGCAGACGGTACGCCGGAAGGGACTTATATTGGAATGGTAAAATCTAATGTGGCTAAAATTGTACATGGGCTGAAATAAGTAGATGGTGTTGAGTTGTGAGTGTTGAGTTTTGAGTGAAAAATGCAAAGGACAGCGTTTTTTGTTCCCTGTACTCAGTACTCAGTACTCTGTACCGTAAACTGATAACTCTAAACTAAAAAAATGATACTACAAGCAGAAAATCAAGTGGTTGACGTTCATAATTTAACGGTAAGTTATGACAACAAACCTGTGCTTTGGAACATTGATTTGACTTTGCCTAAGGGCGCTTTGGTTGGAATTATTGGTCCAAATGGTGCCGGTAAATCGACGTTGATCAAAGCAATGATGGGTATTGTTCCTGTAGACAGTGGCTATGTCAAGATATTTGGTGAAGCATTGAATGTTGTGCGTCAAAAAATTGCTTATGTGCCTCAAAGAGAATCTGTTGATTGGGATTTTCCTGCCAGTGTGTATGACATTGTGATGATGGGGCGCTATGGGAAAATGGGTTTGTTTAAGCGACCTCGTAAAGCGGATGCTGATGTCGTGATGGATTGTTTGAGAAAAGTGGGACTTGTAGCTTTGAAAGACAGGCAAATCGCTCAACTTTCGGGTGGGCAGCAACAGCGTGTGTTTTTAGCCCGTGCTTTGGCGCAGGAAGCTGATTTGTATTTTATGGATGAACCGTTTGCAGGTGTTGACATTGCCACAGAAACTGCCATCATTGAGTTGTTAAGAGAAATGAGGAATGACGGAAAAACGGTAGTGGTAGTTCACCACGATTTACAGTCTGCTGCAGAATATTTTAACTGGACTATTTTAATCAACACCAGGCTGATTGCTTCTGGTCCTACGCCGCAGGTACTGACCAATGAATTGTTGCAAAAAACTTACGGCGGTAAATTGGATGTACTGTCACAAATGCAGGATATTATTAAAACAGAAGCATTTTCAGTGGGACATTCCTAAGGTTTACAAAGCATACTAGACTTATACTGTTAAAATGATAAAAATGAACGATTTACTTCAGTTTTTAACACTTCAGGATGCCAATGTGAGGTATGTTGTTTTGGGGGTAATGTTACTTTCTGCAACGTCATCCGTGGTGGGATGTTTTGCCTTGTTGCGCAAACGTTCCTTGGTTGGCGATGCTGTGGCACATGCGGTTTTGCCAGGAATTTGTTTGTCGTTTATCATCGCTGACAGCAAAGAACCCTGGGTATTGTTGATTGGGGCATTTATCACTGGTTGGTTGTCTATTTATTTGATTGATTTTATTTCAAGCAAGTCAAAACTCAAACCTGATACTGCGGTAGCCATCGTATTGTCTGTTTTTTTTGGGGCTGGGGTAATGTTGTTGTCACACATTCAACACCAGGGATCTGCTTCACAGTCGGGATTGGATAAGTTTTTGTTTGGGAAAGCGGCTTCTTTGGTGAGTACTGATTTGATTACTTTTGCGTCCGTAGCAGTTTTCTTGCTGATTGTGGTGGCTTTGTTTTATAAGGAATTTAAATTGATTTCCTTCGATATCAAATATGCCAAAACCATCGGCTATCCTGTCAAATTCATTGAATTGTTGCTGTCTTCTTTGACCGTTTTGGCGGTAATTATTGGCATTCAGGCGGTAGGAGTGGTGTTGATGGCTGCGATACTCATTACCCCTGCGGCAGCTGCCCGAACATGGACGGATAAATTAGGGATGATGATATTGGTGTCTTGTATTATTGCTGCTTTGTCTTCGTTGTTAGGGACTTATGTTTCTTTCGTCGCGCCTGCTATGCCAACAGGACCTTGGATTGTTTTGATCATGTCATTGCTGGCTTTTATTTCTTTTTTGATTGCTCCGAAAAAAGGAATATTGTCAAAATACATTAAACAAGTAAAAAACCGAAACAAGATCAAGGAAGAGAATGTATTGAAAATGCTGTTTCATTTGGGTGAACGTGAAAACGATTTTTTCAAACCAAGAACCATCTCTGAAATGATGACCATGAACGATGTTCCTGAAAATTTATCAAAGGTTTTAGGAGGATTGAAGCGTCATGGCTATATAGAAAAACAGGGAGATACCTATACCCTGACGGTAGAAGGAAAAACAAAAGGACAAAGGATGGTGCGTATTCACCGTTTATGGGAGGCGTATCTTTCGGAACATTTACAAATCCCTGCCGACCATGTGCATTTTAATGCAGAAGCGGTAGAGCATGTCATTACCCACGAAATAGAAGCCGATTTGGTAAAGTCTTTGACCAACCCAAACCTCGATCCACACGAGTCGGAAATTCCGAAGTAGGGTTTTCGGTTTTCAGTTTTCGGTTTTCAGTTTTCAGTTTTCTGTTTTCGGTTTTCGGTTTTCGGTTTTCGGTTTTCGGTTTTCAGTTTTCAGTTTTCAGTTTTCAGTTTTCGGTTTTCGGTTTTCAGTTTTCGGTTTTCAGTTTTCAGTTTTCAGTTTTCGGTTTTCAGTTTTCAGTTTTCAGTTTTCGGTTTTCGGTTTTCAGTTTTCGGTTTTCGGTTTTCGGTTTTCAGTTTTCAGTTTTCGGTTTTCGGTTTTCAGTTTTCAGTTTTCGGTTTTCAGTTTTCAGTTTTCAGTTTTCGATTTTCTTCCACCGTTGTTGGTGTTCTTTTCACCAACAACATGTTCGTTAAAACTTAGCTTTTAAAGTAGGAAATACAAAGAAGTTGTTGGTGACGCCTTGTTAGCTTTTTGGGTTTTATTGATTGATTTGTGGAAGGCTAAACACCACGGCATAGAAAACTCTGTACTCTGTACTCTTTACTCTTTACTCTGTACTCTGTACCCTGTACTCTGTACTCTTTACTTAGTTTCTTGGGTTTTATTGATTGATTTGTGGAAGGCTAAACACCACGGGTAGAAAACTCTGTACTCTGTACTCTGTACTCTGTACTCTTTACTCTTTACTCTTTACTCTGTACTCTTTACTCTGTACTCTGTACTCTTTACTCTGTACTCTGTACTCTTTACTCTTTACTCTTTACTCTGTACTCTTTACTCTATACCCTATACCCTGTACCCTATACTCTGTACTCTGTACTCTTTACTCTGTACTCTTTACTCTATACCCTATACCCTGTACTCTGTACTCTGTACTCTGTACTCTGTACTCTGTACTCTGTACTCTGTACTCTGTACTCTTTACTCTGTACTCTATACCCTATACCCTGTACCCTGTACCCTGTACTCTTTACTCTGTACTCTGTACTCTGTACTCTGTACTCTGTACTCTTTACTCTTTACTCTTTACTCTGTACTCTGTACTCTTTACTCTGTACTCTGTACTCTTTACTCTGTACTCTTTACTCTGTACTCAAGACTCTCGACTCCTAACTCTTAATCGTCAACTTTCTGCCAATCACGATACACACAATACTTAGAAAAGCAGAGCCATAACCAATATAATTGAAATGGTGAAAATGGTGTTGTGCATCGGTATAAACGACCAAACCCGTTACAAAAGCTGCTGATCCCGTGGCCAGTTGTTGTATAGAAGAATTGACACTCATAAAACTTCCCCTGTGTTGTGGGTCAACCACAGCCGAAATCAATGCCTGACTTGGAATGATTCTTCCTCCTGAAATGATAAAAAAACAGCTGGTGAAAAGCAAGGCCGTAGCCATGGAAGTTTGCCCTAAATTGGTCAGTACGATAAGTGGTATTACTGCCATAACTGCGAAAATGCTGAAGATTTTATATTTACCATACCTGTCAGATAATTTACCAATTAATGGCGCTGTAAAGATGGTGACGCCTCCTCCAAATAAATAGATATAGGCCAATTCCTTTTCTGAAAACCCTACATTTTTAACCATGTAGGGTGACATAAATGAAATCACGGCGAAGTGGCTAAACATTAAAGTAAAACTGAATAGGAGGGCATTGACCTGATTTTTATCTTTAAAAATACGGGTCACAACATCAAATTTATTTTTATGTTTTACCTTTTCAATATGGCCTGTCATGGACGGTATGTACTTGATTACAAAACCTAAAATGACCAATCCCAATGCTGAAATGGCGGTAAACGGCATGTGCCAATTGTATTCTGAAGCCAGGTAAATACTTAAGGGAACTCCAATAACAGATGCCACAGAAAATGCGGCCATCAAAAATCCCATGGCCATTCCTCGCCTTTCAATAGGAAATGAATCGGCTAAAATGGATAATATTTGTGCGCCAATCAATCCGCCAAACAAACCTGCCACCATGCGTGCCAACAACAATAAGGTATAATTGGGAGCAATACCACAGGCAAATGTGCCAATGATAAAACCTGAATAGGCAAAGACGAGGAGTTTTTTACGGTCAAAATTGTCCACGAAAAAGGCGGCGGTGAAGCCACTTACAAAAGCGCTGATGGCATAAGCCGAAACCACGTAGGCAAACTCTTGGTCCGTCACTTTAAAAATTCTCATCAGAGAAGGTCCCAAAGGCAACATGATCATAAAGTCAACGATGTTGGTAAAGTTTATGCTGGCCAATATGAATACTAAAATACGTTCTTTGGTGGACATTGTGATGGGGTTATGGCGATGATGTGTTTGAAATTGGATTACAATGAATCCTGTAAAACGCCCATTTTGTACAGACTGGTTTTGAGTAATGTGCCATCCGGGTTATAATAATTCCATTTACCGTGTTGTAAATTATTGTAATATTCTCCCTCAGATACTTTTATGCCATTTTCTAAATAAGTTTTATAGGCACCATGTTTTAAATTGGCTTTGTAGGTGGTAGAAACTTTTATTTTGCCATTTGAAC
>Ga0209353_10000916_pt1 | contig 17266 bp, 32 predicted proteins | sample LauGreSpBDMM15SD_2_FD_187561 | JGI IMG/M metagenome (GOLD analysis project Ga0209353, IMG submission 187561) | Freshwater lake microbial communities from Lake Michigan, USA - Sp13.BD.MM15.SD (SPAdes) (version 2) | ecosystem: Environmental > Aquatic > Freshwater > Lake | place: Lake Michigan...
TCCGCTGGACGACTTGGGCGTGGTGGTTCATCATCAGCATCTCGATCCGAAGCGGCGTGTAGGCTACATCCACATAAATCTCGCGAACGTTGTCCAGGACACGCTCCATGTGCCGGTCAGGGTCGCGAGGAAAGGGGACGTGCATGGCTGCAAAGACGGCGTTCTGTATCACGACGTGAGCCGCCGCGAGGATTTTGAAAACCGGCGTCGCGTCGTAACGGTCCATCATCTCCTGAAATCCCCGTTCGACCGCCTCCTCGATACCCATAAGACACTGATTCGAGAGGCAGTCCTCTTCATCCCAGAATGCCCGATTGGTATTGACAATAAGCTGAAACTCAAGAGCGTTGAAGAGTTCCAACTCAAAGTCGTCGAGCTGAACGTCCACGGCGGCGTAGAGTTTCCGGGGGGCGTTCATTTTTGAGTGAATTTCTACTCGTCTTAGAAGGACTGGCTCGGACAAGACTAGGATTTTTTACAAAACACATTAATTGTCCTCGTCAGAAAACAGAGCGGGTGGTCCTTCCGTGTCGGACTCGCCCTCCTCATGGCCCCCACGCCACTGTCCTTCCTCGAGGAGCTCGTTCTCGAGCCGGACGGCGGCTGCATGGTTCTTGGCGATGATGGCGCGCATGAAGTCGCAGTACTCTTGGTCGATCGGGCTCGTGTGGTCGAAGGGCTTGTTCTCCGAGAGCATCGCGTCGATCGCAGCAGACTCCTTGGCCTCGGCGGTCCGCTTGGCCGCCCGGAGGTTCACGAGCTCTTGCTCGTGCATGCGGATGCGGTCGCTGAGAGGCGTGTCAAAATACTCGTCGACAGCCGCCGCCTCGAGGTCGCCCGTACAGTACTCGCCACCCTGAATCTCCCAGAGATCATCCTTGGTGAACTTGATGTAAACGTAGTTTGCCATGAAGTGATACATGGATGGGGTGATTGATTCGTTCAAAAACTCCTCGAAATCAGAATAGGTCCATGTGAATACGGGCTCCTCCCCTTCGTACTCGCCCTGGTAGCCGCACAGAAGGCCATCGTTGTTGAAACAGATGTGAGAATTGGGCGACATTGTGGTTTGGGATGGTCTTGTATAGGACAACTTGCCGCGTACAGAACACTAATTTTAGGTCTCTGTACATGTCAGAATGTGGGTCACTTCATTGATTGAATTTTATTTTGAAAATAGATCAGTTGCCAAGACTATGGCTATTTATAAAAGTATGGAATTCACAAACTATGAATGTTGGCGTTGTGAATTTGATTGGCTCTTGAATTCGGTGTGCGTGTCTGACATTGACTATTTATTATACAAATATGGTCCGGTCTGTAAACTTCAACTCGATGATGAAGACCACAAGGCGCTCTGGGACCGTTTCATTTTTGAATTTACTCGGCGTCAGCCTCCTCCTTCTTCGTCAGCATCGCCAGAGTGATCTTGAAGGCGTTGGCAGCCGCCGTCTTCTCAGGCACCTTGTCGGGCATCGTCTCCTTGATGGCCGCCAGGAACGCCTTGTACATGGTGGTCTCCTCGACCGCCTCCTTGAGCTCGGCGTTCGCCTCCTTCAAGTCAGCCTTCAGGTCGGTCACGCGGTCGAGAGCCTTCATCAGAGTCTTGGAAGCGGTAGCCATTGTTACTTTTCTTGAAGGCCAAGTTTTTATCTGGGTTTGTATTAATGACCACCGTGGCTCTCAAACCTCTTATGCGTCTGATTGTTTCCATGGAGAAATCGAACCAAAATTACCAGAGTTTGATCAATAAACTTAACAATATGAACAGAAATACTCTGAATGCTAATACCCAAAAGAATTACAATACGATCCGCAAAGGAATCAACGCCATCAAGGCTGATCTAAAAAAGAACAACAATGCCTACGACCAACGTCGGAAGGAAACGCTTTTGAGAGGCAAGGCTAGAACAAATAAGCGACGAGCGACGACAGTACAGGCGTACGTCAGAGGATTTCTCGAGCGAAAGCAACAAAATAAAGCCCGTTTCGTACCCGTCACTGGTCCAAATGGAAACACGTCAATCGCAGTACGAACTATTCCCACGAGTGGGTTCCGCGCCATCGCCGCCAAACGGGCTGCGGAAAAACGCAACCTGAATCGCATGTTACAGGGATTTGCCAACAACTAAAGGAGTAATTCTAAACTAAAATTAGGATGGACCCATATGAGGCTCTTGGTGTCCCTAAGGGTTCCACCGAAGAGGAGGTCAAGAAGGCTTATCGAAAACTCGCTCTTCGACTTCACCCGGATAAACCAACGGGTGACGCCGAAAAATTCAAAGAGATCCAGAGCGCCTACGACATCCTCTCAGATCCCCAGAAAAAGGAGAATTTCGACAGGTTTGGGACCGCAGAGGGACCCCAGGCTGGAGGGTTTCCGGTCGACATCTTCCATCAGATGTTCGGAGGGGGCGGCTTTGGGAGACAAGGTGGCCCCGTCCGGCGTTCTGATCACGCACACGACCTCCATATTTCATTTGAAGATTCGTACAGAGGAACGACAAAGAACCTCAGAATCAATCTGACCAAAAAGTGCTTTGAGTGCCAGACGAAGTGTCCGCAGTGCCAGGGTCGTGGAATGGTCAATATACAGATGGGCCCCATGGCTTTCCAGCAGCCCTGCCCCCCGTGCCAGGGCCAGGGGGTCGGATCAAAGCCGGGTGGGTGTCAATCGTGTAATTTCAAATCAAAAAAGGTGGAGCAACTCAATTTAGAACTGAAAATACCTCCAGGTGTAGAGTCTGGAAATACCATCATAGCTCGTGGTCTAGGGGAACAACCTCACAAGAGAGACGACGAGCCCGGGGACCTCGTGTTTCACATCAGGGTGGGATCGCACCCCGAACTTCTGAGACAGGGGGCGGATCTCGTATTTCAGACTAAAATTTCATTCGAGGATTCTGTCAATGGAAAAAATATCAAAATTCCACACTTTGACGGGCCGATTGCGATTGACACCTCAGACTGGGGAGTTATTGACCCTCGTGAAGACTATATAATTCCCTTCAAGGGGTTCAAGACGAATGGGAATGTGGGACGGCTCAGGGTTTCATTCAACGTTGTGTATCCTCATTCAAAAATTAAATTCAATCTGACCCGAGTGACGCCGCCACAGTCATCGCAATAGCCATAACGGCCGTGAGACTGCTGATGGTGGCCTGGTCGACCACGAGGTGGATGGCTTCGTCTACATTTACTTTCGCATGATGAAATGCGAAATCGTTCAGAGCATCTGGGACGAGACCGAGTGTCGCCGCCCGTACCACGTGCTTTTTGATGAGTGTGCCCGACCTGATGGTCCGCTGTGCCACCGGGTGACGCTGGACTCGCCGGATCGCTATTCGGACGTGTACACAGTTCATTTACTATTATACGTCAACAAGTTTTAAGGAGGATGTAACCTCAGGTTCGCCGTCGTCTAGAGCCTCGTGGATGGCGGCGAAAACCGACGACCCAATGCGTGAATTGCCCTTCGGGGGCTCTGGATCTCGAGAGTGGTACCGGACCATGCACTTCTTGGGCATGAACCCAACCTGCGTCACGCGATAAAAGTACTCGTTGCCACGCTCGATGAGCTCCCAGCCGATAGGCTGTTCCGGGTCGTAGACTGACTGGATAGACCCGTCTTTGCACACGATGTAGAGCTCGTTCTGCTTGGGTTGGCACTCGAGACGGTCGCCGTACTGGTATGTAGACACCGTCCGGTAAAGACCGGGGCCGGGCGGGTACAAGGGCTCAATCTCTTCAGCGAAAAACTTGAGGCCTGGTTCCATTTTTTTTGTCTTTTTAGTCGCTCGTTGAACCCTGACCGTGCCGAGACACGAATTTCTCGCGCTGAGCCTCCTTGATTCGGACAGCCTTTTTCGTATAGATGGCGCGCTCTTTGTTCTTACGGGCCGAGTCGCGCTTTTGTTCACGCTTTGAGGCTTCGTGTTCCATTACTTGTATTTAACAGTAAAATTCAGACACGTGACACATACAAGACGCGTTTTTTGCCACCTTATAGTAGGATGGAAGCCCTCCTCAAAAAACGTGCACGTGCTCATAAATATAGAAATAATTTGAGCAGTGCCGAAATTGACGCGATAATAGCGCGTCACGTCCCCAGATTGAAGTCCATACAAATTTACAATTTTGGTCTAAAAACGGAATGGCCAGAGGTTACGGATGAATATTATGAACAAGAGGAGCGAATAGTTCAGGAGGTCAAAGAAGACCTTCAGAAGGAATTCAGAAAAAAGGTGCGTCTCCCAAAGGGTTCAGACAGTCAATATGCTCTAAACATCGTACTCGCGAGTTTCTAGAGGGGCGTCGCGCTGTCGGGCATACTCGGAGGAAAGTTCCTCAACACGATCCCATGCCACCCTACACGCTGGTGTGTCCTCAAAATTGAAGCATAAATTAGTGGCTTGTTGAATAGCCAGTTCCACATCCTTCGCACGGATTTTCGTACGACGTGGGGGGTGGCGATTAGACACAATGATAGGTCGAGCGGAGGCCACGATGTAGGACATTTCAAGATAAAAGGTTGATGCTTTTATATTAAAATGGCAAGTAAACGTGTTATTCTCAAGGCGAGTGATGTGGCGGCCATCATCGGTCGTCATCAGTATAAAGCTCGTGACGACGTGTTCAACGACTACTGGAAAAAGTACAGTCCAGAGACGTTCCTAGGTCAAACGAAGAACGACAAGGCCCTGGAGGCGCTTTCAGTCTCCGACAGCGCCCAGAAGGTCCTCGCAAGTGCCTTAGCAGTCAAAGCCAAGGATTCAACCGAGGTGGCTCAGACGTTTGAAAAGGCCAAGGAGCAGGTCAATTCTGATGCGAAATTGAATGCCGAGCAAAAGGCTGAGGTGATTGAGCACCTGAGATCCAAGGTGTACACGACGCATGGGACGCGCTCAGAGGACAAGACGTCCGATAAGGTTACGCAGGAGACGGGGGCCCGTCTGGTTCGCGACGACGCCTTCTACAACCTGGACGTGTGCACTCTGGGTCAGACGAAGTTTGTAATTTGTGGCAAAATTGATCGCATCGAGGAGAAGGATGATGGGTCCAGGACTCTCGTGGAGATTAAGAACCGCACGAACCGCCTGTTCCGCCGCGTCGTGGACTATGAGTTTATTCAAATTCAGGTGTACCTTCAGATGCTGGGTCTTGTACATGCTCGGCTTGTGGAGCAGTACAACAATCAGGTGCTGAGCCATCCTGTTGATCGTGATGAGGAGATGTGGAAGAATGAGATTACTCCAGCTCTTCGAGAGTTTTGCGCCCAACTATACTCACGATTTGAGCAGGAAGAGTGATCTCCCCTAAAACTAAATTGAAAATGTAAGAGACGCTCAGGACTCCAACTATGGTTGGAATCAATGGGAACCCCATAAAGAACCGCTGATGGATCAACACACCCATAACGAACAGAATCAAGAACGTAAATTCCATTGAAATTACCCGAGGAAAAACATGATGGCGATGAACAACGCGGTGATGAGCGCAGCCTGATCAATCTTCTTGGTCACGAGGTAGGCGATAAAGGAGAGGATCAGAGCCTTCTTGACCAATGGCCCCTGAGGGTTCTGCTCCTTGCGAACCTCAACATCGGCAACTGAATCTACGGCGTAAGACATTTAATATTAATTTATAATTTTATTCGGCAAAGGTTACGTGCTTCGTCGTCCTGATCCACACGCGCCCCTCCACAAAGTCCTCGAAGGTCACAGCGTACGTGTCGTCCCCATCCTCCGACTGAAGGACCCACCCCTCCCCGGGGGTAAACTCGGCAACAACGCACTCCAGAAAGCGCGTCCTCTTCTTGGACTTGAGCGTCAGAGTCACCTCCTTGCCCACCAGGGACTCGAACCAATCCTCGTACGTCTCAAGCTCAGACGCAATCTCGTCGCGCTCCTTTGCCAACTCAAGAACAGCCTCGATCGCCTCCATTTCTATTCAGTAAATGGTGGCTCTTTTTATCTTGGGAAATGAAAGATATGCATGCTGCACACGTGAGACTTGCATTCGCATTTGCTCTCGTCGGGTTTGTCTTTACGAGCAAGACGTGGTTTGGAATTCTGAGCCGCCTCGGACCTGAAACGGGATTGGCGCTGAAATACGTCTCGATCGTCGCGACTATTTTCTTCATCAGCCGGGTCGATCCTTCTCTTAAATTTGGGACGGCAAATCAGAATATCGGGGCGGTCCTGGTTGCTCTCGCATTTCTTATGGTTTTCAATTACCAATCAGAATGGATCGAGGATTCTGGAGCCGAACACATCTCTGTCCAGACCCCGGATGGTGCGATTTATCGCCGCGCCCGTCAAAATTTAGGACTCAATCCAGACGTGGCTCGGCTTGTGACCTTTGTCCTCGTCCCTTTCTTTCTGGTGCTCGGAGGGTCGAAACTCCTTAGGAATGGACAAAAATTAAATCTCGACTAGAATTAAAATGGGAAAGTACGCAAATATTTTCAAGGAGAGCGCAGCGGGTGGCGCTGGGTTTCTGACCGCTGTGAGCGGTGCCGTTGTGCTTGGTATGGCTTTTGGCATTCCGGGCCTCATCTTGGTGACGCGGGAAAACAAAAAGCCAAAGTCTCAGCGCGATCAGACGCTGCTCATTCTGGGCTTTATCCTGATGGCGCTCGGTGTGGCTCTGGGACTCGGGTTCAACGCGGGTGGACTGGTGAATGGAATCACAAATCAGTTTTGAATATAAAAACTTATGGTGAACCAGGGATCTTGTCGAGCTCTTGATCTCTTGGATCTTGTGGCGGCTGCTCGGCTCTTCTCCATGATGGGGTACCGCGATGCGAATTCTTTAGGGGGCTCGTCTAGGAACCAGCACTTGTCCATGTGTCTGTCCGAGTAGTAGTCTCCCCATTCAAAAGCCTCTTGCATGTCGTCGGGACCCGCTCCAGCGCTCCTGAGGAAGCGGTACGTCTTCTCAACTTCGATAAAGTCGTCAATCACCTCCCTGAATATTCTGGCGTGCCACTTTTCGGGAAATTCACTTGCAAATTCCTGGGCTTCGGCGAAGCGCTCATCAAGCGCCTCTCCAAATACCTCTTCACACTTGTTTTCCCATGCATCCTCGTCCCACTGGTCCCGAACCTTGTGGAATCCCTTGAAGTAAATGGGCGCACGGCACATCGGACACCCAGTACCAGTTCCCTTCAGGTACCAAGTCTTTATGCAGCCGCAGCAGAAGTCGTGACCACACGACAGCTTCTGGAAGACGCCGTCATCGCCGTAGCACACAGAGCACTCACGGTCGGTGCAGGCCATCTTAGAATATGTCGTGATTTTGTTTCGAAATTCAAGAGACTGGCATGGACATGACACGTTTTTAAAGACTCTGTGCACTTAGTAGGTATGTCGATCGTTCTGAAACCTCCTGCAAAGCCGCGCCGACTCGCCGCCACAAACCAGAAGCCAGTGAGGTACTACACGATTCATTCACATGCGAACGATGCATTTACGCTCAAAATTGACGAGACGACTCGTACATCTATCGTGAGCTTCCGTCAGTGGGACGACGCACTTTTTATTGGAAAAATGATCGAGACGCATTATATTCAAGAAAATGAGTGGCCGGATACAAGTCAGCCTGGGTCACTCATTTTACCAAATTCTCGTGTAGGAGATGTTCTCAAACACATTTATATTCAAGACTGGAACTATGAAGACCTCAAGGTGAGGTGCACCGAGAATACACTCGACATGGTCACAGTCGATGCAATTTTGAAAAAGAAATCAAGCTACTCATTCTCTGGAAGCCAACTCAAGTTTGAGGCGCCTCCTGAGTTTTACCGTATGAGGTTCGACCAGCTTTTCACTTTGTCGCAGGAATGAAAGCCTTGCCTCTCAGGACCGCCTTGGCATACACGGCGCAGAGACAAAAGTGGATGTGGGGCCACTCGAGCGCCTCCATCTGTCCAAGCTCAATTTTCATAGGATTCATGTTCACCTCGGGCACGAGAGTGCTCTTACTACTAGGGTCGGACATGTTCTCTGCAACATCAATCATACGCGACAGCCACTTTACGTGTGATTGATTTTGAGAATCAAAAGAAGTGATGAATTTAGAAGTCACGGACATTCTTATTAAAGAATAATTTGTTTTTAAGCAACCATTGCCGCACCGCATCCGCCACAGAACTTCTCAGTCTTTGGGGTCCTGAAAAAGAGCATCCACATCGCGATCAAAAAAAGGATTACGAAAAGGGCGTTCTGATCAAACTTCATTTACTCTTCCCCAACATTACTTTCTTCAGACTCAGCCTCTGACTCGTCGCCGTCGTCTTCGTCAAAATCTTCCTCGTCCTCCTCGTCGGAATCATCTAGAGACTCTGTGTCGTCTGACTCTTCGGCTGAAGGAACGTAGTCCTCGTCTGCATCCACCTTGCGGAAGCCGTCCTCGTGTGCTACAAATCCAATTTCTCCCTCGCAATCTGTGTTTAGGTATTCAGCAATTGAGTCATCGTCAATTTCATATGATTCATCTTCGTAACGCCAAACATGATCATCAGATTCGGATAGGTACCTGATGGTCAGAATCACACCATCCTTTTCTACAATCTTTGCGAGAAGGGCGGCTGGTTTACGTGCACCTATATCAGTCCAGACGCGGACGAGAGACATTCCCTAGCTGTTTTATTTCATGTTAAATGTTTTTATCTGGATTTTACGCACTTGATGGTTTGCGCTCAAGGGTGGTAATCTGTATAAAAATCAATTCTATTTTTCGTACTCTTCAACCCTTCCACCTGTTTCCGCATCCGAGGCAGCAGAAGAATGTCGTCACTGAAGCGGCGCGTCAGTACAAAAGTTAACGCGAATAGGCAAAACAAAAACGTACTTGGTTCGTCCGCTGAGCGAGTTTGAGCCTGTGTATAAGTGACTTTTTTCTTGTAACATTTTTTACAGGTGAACATTCCTGAATAATCCTCCTCTTTCGTCTTGGCCTCTTCCATCGCAAGGTCTTTGCTTTTGATGTCAAAGGCCTTCTTTGCATATGGCCCCCCTGGCCAGAGCACGTCGGCCGAGTACCTCGCGAGGTTCTTTGTGTCGAGCTCCTTGAGCTGAAGTCTCCGGGCAAGTTGCGACGTGACGTGGATTTCGAGCTTGACGACGTCACCAACGACTTGGAGGTCTGCAGCCGCCACTGGAGATCTCTCGAGCTCCTTGAGGAGGCCGTACACCTTTTGCTTGTAGCGCCACCGGAACACCTTGTTCTCCCATGACGGGTCGTCGCGCACCTTGCGCGTCTCCTGAACCGCCCAGTTGTACACGGACCTTTCGCAGTTGCGAGCGGCAGCACCCGTCCCAAGAGCGCGACCAAAGCCGCTCCGGGCGTATTCACGGAGGGCGTGTTCCATTGTTTTTGAACTAGACGTCGTTCACATCATCAGAGTCTGGCTTGTACATCTCATCTTTTTTTGGAATCTGACGTGGCACCCACCGAATCGGACGAAACGCCTTGCCCTCTGGTCCGCACATGAAAGGATATTTACGGGCATTCCACGGTGGCAATCCGTACACGTAGCACAAGTTCTTTTGAGGATTGTGATATGCGCAGTTGTGACACGAGGGCATTATGGGTTAAAAGGGTTCCACGCTTTTAACACAATACGAAATGTCCACAATCATCTGTGAGACCAGTCGGTGTCCCGTATGGGCCTTCAATAGCCAATGATTGTCACTGCTGTGCAGAACGAAAAATGATACGAAGCCTGCAGCTTCAGGCTTCGAGAAGCGGCGTCGGGTCTTCTAATTTCTCCGCGTGGATTCACAGAAAGTACGGAGATTTTGTAGTTACGAGAGTCCGAAGAGACGGAGGGCACGGGACTTCCCTTCCGTGTGTGATTTGTCGCAAGGCGCTCGACAAGTTTTCTATTCAATGGAGAGCCCATGTGGGGGCGGAATGGGTCAGGAGCACCGATCAGGACGTGCCAGTTTCCAGAGCCACGTCCAAACAGAGAACAAAGTTGGGATTTTTATAATTTGTAATATTAATGCACGGTATCTCAGTCCTTCTCGGACTCGTGTTTGCGTGGGTCATACTCTTCTTTATAGGGCCAAAGCCTCGTGTGTCTTACTATCAACACGAGGAGCCTGTAGTGGTGGGGATGGCCATGTCGGAGCTCGACGCCATGATGATGGCGGTCGGCCTCCTTTCGGAAGCGCCAGAGCCCAAGTTCTCATTGTCCCCAGCACCAGCACCCGCGCCCGTTCTCTCAGTGGCTGACATGGCAATGTCTCCAGCGCCCATGATGGACATGCCCCCGTCCCCGTCTCTCATGATGAACATGCCCCCGTCCCCGTCGCCCGTGATGATGCGCCAATCAGTTGCGGATCTCGACGGTCAAGATACAGCAGCCACTCCCCCTGCTTCCGCGCCTTCTCCCGCTCCATCGCCTGTATTCTCACCTGCACCTTCTCCCCAAAATTAACAGCCCAATATTTTGAATCAATTTTAAAAACTCTTGAAACTTCCTGAATACTAATTGATTTCAAAATAGAAAGAGCCTCGTCCGGGTCAGAAGCCTTTATAAGCGTACCGTTTTTAAACGTAAACTTCTTGACACGAGGCGCACAACACGCCCACATAGTGGTCACTTGCTCTTACGAGTAATTCCGAGGGAACTCTCTAACTTACTAGCCGCTCGTGCGAGTGGTTTCGCCCTCTTGAGTTTCAGAGTCTCCTGTTGTCCATTCGAGTTTTCAATCGCCATGAGCCTCGTCGTGTTCTGGGCTCCACTCGCCGCCATGTGAACACCGACGCTCGATTCACTTTTAGAATCGTTGTAAACTGGGTGAAGCTGTTTTTCAACTGGAAAATAGAGCTGTGGAGGCTCGACGAGCCCACCATACGACCTGAACTCTTCTATACTCAGGGTCCCTCCAAAACACGCAAGGAACTGGCGTTTTGGAGCAGGCCACAAGGGCACGAACTTCCCAAAGGCGCGTAATCTCATCATGGCCAGAAAAGACTGAATCTCTCCAGATTTGGATGAATTCATATCGAGTGCATACGACTTGGCGCATTGCCAAGAACAAAAGTTGCCCAAGGTTGTGAATCTGTTGAGCTTCTCGTCGTACCTGACGGGAAGGTGGATGCACGGACGCTGGGGGAGGGCATGAACGCACCACCAACATATGAGGCCGGTGACGTCCTGGTCGGGTGGCGTCGTCGGCCCCGGATCCGGACGCTTGACTTGACACTTGGCGATCCGAGATTCTATGGAAATCTTTTTTTGTTCACAAATAGACTTCATGGACTTAAAAACCTAATAATCTTTAATATCAGATGCTCCTCTCAATTGACTGTGGTATAAAAAATTTAGCATTGTGTTTGATTGATCCGTTGGACAAGAAGATTCATCAGTGGGACGTGTCTGGCGTGCCGCCCATGCATGCCGACGGGATATTCCCGTGTTTGGTGCGCCACCTCAACGAAAAGCCGTGGATCCTAGACGCCACCACTGTGATCATAGAGAAGCAACCAGATCGCAACCGGAGCATGAAGGCGGTTGAGAACCTTCTTCACACGTACTTCCTCGTGAAGGATCCGGGAAGGTCAGTGGTTATTTGGGACGCGCGTCACAAGGTTCCGGACGTGGCGGGTGCTGGTAAAGCTCGGTACGCACAGCGCAAAAAGACGTCCATCGAACGCGCCCGGAAGTTCATCGCGGGTGACGGCCCGAATAAAGAGCTCGTCCCGTTCTTCGACGCGCACAAGAAGAAGGATGATTTGGCCGACACGGTCATGCAAGCCTTGAGCTTTATCGACAAGCGACCCGGGGCGGATCCTTCGGATTCCCCCCCGAAGGTCAAGAAGGTTGCTCCACGTAAACCGACAGACAACCAGGCGCGGACAAAATACTCGAAAGCGAATCTTGCTTATTTGGTCAAGACGGGAGGAAAGCAAGATGCACGGTTCAAAAAGGACCTTGCACGGTACTACAGAAATTTGGATGAACTCAAGGTTGAATTCAACATTTAAATAAAATATCTTTAAAATCTAGATGTCAACAGAGATCCTTATACTCGTGGTCTGTATATGTTGTTTTTGTTCGTCCATTTTAGCATGTGCTTTGATATACCCACCACCAGCTGAAACCCCCTCTTCCATTCCAAAATTTAAGAAGGTGGCGAGTGGCAGAGTCGTCTATGATCCGGACAAGACAATTTTGAATAATAATTCAGAAGAACAGTGTGGCTATAATTGCGAGATTGACTGGACATGCAAAGGTTTTCATTCGTGGGCCGTGAAAGACAAATTTGGTTTCACAAGTGGCAAATGTGTAAAACACACTTCAAATATCAATCCTTGGATGACTCTTCCAGGGTATCTTGTAGGGAAACCCACTTCAAATATTTATGTAAAGATATCTTAATGAAGTCGTGGATCATAGGAGCGCTCATCGTCGCAGTAGTCATCATTTTAGTCATGAGAACCAGAAGTTTTGCCGATGCAATGACTCCGCCCAGCCCGGCTCCCAGCACAGTCGGCAATTTCTCAGATCTAACTCCCGGGCAGAAATATTACTTCGTGCTCACCCCAGAAAGCCCATGCCCCCCAGGTTACTATAAACCCAGCGAATCAGAGAAACCAAAAATCTGCCAATTAAATAATTCTTAAGTTATATGGCTGATGATGGCGACGACATGGGAGCCATTGTGATCCTCATTGTGGTCGTGTGTTGTGTTTTTTCATGTATAATAGGGTTGCTCATTTGGGCAAATGGCGGCCCAGAAAAACTCGGTCTCACCCGTGCTCAAGTTGAAGCGGGAATCGCAGGCATAGAATTCACCAAGGCAATTCCACCAAACGTGGTGTTGAACGAATGGGTCGGATCCGGATCTTACAGTTACAATAAAATTTTGAACGCCGCCACAATCAATCCTTCAAATCTGGGAAGTCCCATATCCGGTAAAACGCAAGACCAGTGCGATTCTTTGTGCCACGGCGCGACTGGATGCTATGGATACACGATTGATGGGGACAAGTGTCAGCTCAAAAACAACGTCACGCTCGTCAGGTTCCAACCGGGCGCATCAAACCTGTACGCATCCCAGGACATTGGTGGTATTTTATATGAACACTTTCCATATAAAAAAATCAATTTGGGGGAGCCCGAATTGTGGACCTTCAAGGGGCAGTTTGCAGATGCCGTTGCCAATTGCCACTCAACCGATACGTGCAAGGGGTTTACATGGGATGGCGCGACTTCATCAACCATGTACGCAACCGCTGTGACCGCTGTCGATGGCGGCACGGCTGGAACGGGTCACACTTACACCCGTCGTGACTCTCTCCCCACGTTCATTTCATTCCCCAATCAGTCTTATTCAGACACACCCGACGAGACGAAAACAATGAACCCAGCATGGGCTCAAGAGCAGCCTTTCAATCCCACATCAGACGCGGATTATTTCGTGACTTGGCAAAACGGATGGGACGCGGGTACAGATGCGTATGGAGAGGCTTCCCGAACCGCAAACACCATAACCGTCCAAAACTTGGCTCAGTGTCAGAACGCCTGTGTTGCAAACACGTGGTGCGGGTCATTCGTCGTCAACACAGCCGGGACGCAGTGCTATATGAGACACGGGGCTTCACCCAAGTCCTTCCCTGATGTTGATAGTGGTGGCAATCCATGCGTTCCATATTCCGATGGGGCAGCAATCAATTGTAGATGCGGGGTGCAGAGCGGTGGCTTGACGTGTAAAGCCTTCACGGCAGCTCGTGAAGGCACCAGTGACAGTTCGAAAAACACATACGTAAGGAAACAGCCACCGCTTGGGCTATTTTGTGCAGGATCGTGTAAAAACGACCCTGAATGCCGGGTGGCGACTTATAAACCTTCTTCAGGAGAATGTAAAATTTACCGAAGTTTGCCAAGAACTAAAGTACCCAATGATTCCTCTTCCAATACAGTGTGGATGGTGGATTATTTTCCAGGGTAAAAAGTAGAGTGATGAACCCAATCATCATAATTGTAATAGGTTGTATAGTGTGTTCATTATTAGCAGGGCTCTTATACGTAGCCTACCTAATAATAAATAAACCAGTCGAACCAAAGGCAGCCTTGATTTCAGACGCGGCTCTTCAAGCACTTATGGCCAAGTATGACGCCGCAGCGGCCGCTCCAGTTACCTACTCTAACATCTTGGACTATAGCTTGGGTCACGGGAATGGATATATTATGCCCCCCCTAATCCCAGCTGGTTCATTGAGCATTAATCAATGCAATACAATGTGCAACGGCACAGCTGGTTGTCAGGGATTTCAGTATAAAGAAGTGACAAAGGCATGCGAACTCCTCAGTAATGTAGGGAATACACTTTTCCATAGTGATCAAGGTTGGAATATTTTCGTCTCCGGCAATCCTCCGACAAGCGCCCTTGGAACCAGCATTCCAGGGCAGGGATTCGCTGCGGACGACTCGAAGAAAAGGGGTCCGATAGTTGGCGCCACGACCATGGAATCATGTGCTCCTTATTGTTTATCAAATATTGCAAACTGTTTGGGATTTACAGTGTCGCCCTCTGGGTGTGTAATATATGCAGACGTGTCGGTACCACTCCAGGACGCGACCGCCTCGTCCTATAGATTGAATCCAGTCACACACGGCACGGGTCTACCCGCCTCGTCACCAAGCTAAATAAAAAAATCAGACGCAATATAAAATGGGAAACTCTCAGTCGACCGTAACGAATATTGTAAATAGATCGTCAATGTCGGTCGTTAATGATTTCGTCTCGACCACAATTGCAACGACACAAGCGAGTAGTACGAATATACAAACTTTCACTTTGAATATAGGTGCCGCGTCCGGTTGTCCTATGAATATAGGTCAAAAAATTGAGGCTCAAGTGTCGGCAATAGCCACCGTGGATGACAGACAGGCTCAGCAGCTCCAGACCAGCCTCTCATCGGCTCTCACTGCAGCAGCCCTGGCGAATACGGAAATGGTGAACGGTGTGTTGGCGGCAACCGGCGGCAACTCGCAATCCACAAGAACAAATATTACCAATACCATCGACCAAGCGGTGAGAAATACCGTAAACGCGACAACCATCAATCAAGTGGCTGTAGCGTCTTTTAATCTTCAAACCATGACTCTGAACATTGGCGTGTGTCAGAATTCTCCCATTCAGGCTAATCAGGGTATCATTTCGAACGTCATTGCCCAGAATATTCTGACCAAGGTGTCCAATGCTATCGTGAGTAGCACTCTCGTTGCGTCGGCGACGGCCAACGCCGCGTCAACCACGGGGATGCAAAACAAGGGTCTAGATGACGTTATCAAAGCCATAACTGGTCCAATGGGTATGAGTGTGATTGCGTGTGTCATACTTCTATGTCTAGTCTGCGCTGGTGTACTCGCTTTCATGTTGAGTCCAGCAGGTCAAGAGGCGACAACAACTGCAGCATCAGCCGGTGCAAATGTAGCAAAATCTCGTTATAGTTAAATTTTAGCAAGTAACGCGCCAAGTCTTTCTTGAGCTAAATTAGAAGCAGATGGACCGGTCGGCCCACTGTTTTCCCCACCGCTCATTGCAGCAAATCCAATTCCTATCACCATCAGACAACAGCAAATTATAAAAATGAAAAATAAACCCCAAATTAGTTTATTTTTCTTCTTTTTTTCCTCCTCGTCCTCTGGCGTTGCTGGGGCTGGCGCTGGCGCTGGTGTCCCTGTGCCTGGCGTTCCTGCGGGTTGAGTTCCTGCCGTGGGCGTTCCTGCGGGTGGATTGATGATCGCAGTGTTCTCACACGACGCATTGATGGGACTATTCTCTGCAGCACCTATGTTTATGGTATTTGCACAAAACTGCATAACTACGTTAGGGCACGGTGCCGCGGTTATGGGTAACGTATATGACGTCGTGTTAGTGCCAGCCTCCGTGCAAGAGGCCGTGAGACACCCAGGCCTCGCGGTAAATGACGCGAGTGCGTTGGCAACGAGGCTTTTATCCGGGTACCTCACAATTGGCCCGAATTTTTCAACAAGACCTACTTTTCCACCAGTCGTTTTACAACCTGGAAAATTCTTCATGGCGTTATCAAAACAATTACTCGTTCCCTCAATTCCAAAGTTACTTGCGTTTATACAAGCACACCGAGGGTCCATCCGGTTGCCTCCAAGCGCTTTTGTATCGATCGGATCTCCTCCACAAAAAGTTTGGAAAAGATTTATAACATCTCCATTACCAGTCCCATTGGTGTGAATTATGGATTTCAACTTGTTTATAACCGGCGTCTGCGTGGTCCATGAACTACTCGTGTCAGCAATACATTTATTTATTATAGTTTGAATGTAAATTGGAGTTCCTAATATAGTCTCACACCCGACGCGGTCCCCAACTAATCTAGAAGGACTAAGAGATTTACAGAAATCTATTTTTATTTGATCACTTGAGGTATCAAAATACCTGTCCATCTTTGTTGAATCAAATATAATTGATTCAGGAATTGTATTGTATGAACATAAAACTCCAAGATTATTTGTCCCAGTTGCATAATTTATCCCTGCTCCATTCGTCTTATTCACGAGATTTCCAGTGATGGGAGTCCCCAGATCAGCTGGACAACGAGAAGGTCTGGGATAATTTTCAACACACCACCTACCACCTGAGTTCTGAACCTCCTGGCCTTCACTGTCACCCGAAACCCAACTATAGCCCTGACAATAGTGGTTTCCATAGCCGAGAGTGACCCCCTGTGCACTAGTTGCGTATTTGCCAGTAGGTCTGGCGCTGGTTCTTACATACGCCTTATTCCCGTTGCTGTATTGCAACCCTGTATTATTCCCGCCAGTTATGTAGCAATGCCCCCCAGAACTAGCCAACGACCACCCAGAACAGTCAGGTCTAGAATCACATGCAAAAGAACACGACTGCTGCATATCGTTCTTAGGGTTTTGGTCTGGATCTCCCCTATATTCACCAGAGTATGCCTTGTAATAGTTTGAGCCCGCCTTTATATCGGAGTTGTTAGTGACCTGCCACACTGACCCACTTGGCGCAGTATAACTCATGCCTACAATGTGTTTATAAAAAAACTCGAGCCACCTCAGGTATGAAGGCCATCGTCCACACCCCCTACTACGACTGGGACGGCCGCAAGTACCTGGAGGTCGTCTTTGAAAATTCAAAGACTCCGACCCGCATCAAAGTTCCATTCAGGTACGGCCGCGTCATGTGTCGTGCTGAAGGTCTGAAGACGGTTCAGGAACTTCAGAAGGGTGATCAAATTGAAA
>Ga0209353_10000918_pt1 | contig 17246 bp, 10 predicted proteins | sample LauGreSpBDMM15SD_2_FD_187561 | JGI IMG/M metagenome (GOLD analysis project Ga0209353, IMG submission 187561) | Freshwater lake microbial communities from Lake Michigan, USA - Sp13.BD.MM15.SD (SPAdes) (version 2) | ecosystem: Environmental > Aquatic > Freshwater > Lake | place: Lake Michigan...
GTTATTTCGATAATATGCGTAATTGCCAGGCCGCAATTTGTCGTATTCGTTTTTTTCATCAAATGCGCTCCATATAATTTTATAGTTAAAATTGCTCTGGGTGGTCGACAATTTAAATTTAAAATTTCTCTGGTTGGTCGGTACATCGCTATTTGTAGTATCGGAAATATAACAATTATATAAACCCTTAGCCGACGATTCCGCATCTTTTTCTACCAATGCATAATACTGTTTGGTATCTTTTACATTAACCTCAGGTGTAACCATATCTGCAAAATTATAGCGTATCCACTGACGGTTCTTGTCTAGACCATATAATGCAATTGAAAAATCGTGTCCTCCCCAATTTTCGCCAAATTGAAAACGTATAGGATATGATATTCCTGCTTGCAAGTATGTATATCCAATTGAATGCTTAAACCCGTGTAAATTACCATTTTTTGCAAGCGCATTTTTAGTAGACGTATTACCCATCGCATATTTGCCTAGCCACATATAACTCGCATCGTCGCTACTTACGACAAAATGATACGGTCCAGTCGTCGGCGTGGTAAATGTGCCATACCATTCAACCGAGTATGTATGTTGCGACGTCGAATGTGGGGTTGCGATATATCCATTCGTAGAGTCCCTTATGTTATCAAACTTTTTGGCTGTGCCCGTGTTTAGCACTTTCGCTGATTTAAAAAAGTCAGGGTTATCAGCAAAGTACCCCTGCACTACTGTATACTTTAACCCACGTTCAGTAATCGCTTTGCTCGTTTTTTTATCATTCATAAAGTTTTGCCATTTCTCTGCACTTTGTATCATGCCTACATTCAGTTTGCACGACTCGGGCGTGTGCAAATTGCCATCTAATTGTTTCATTGCAACAGAAGGCATGTTGTCATATTCAGAAACTGCCATGCATTTGCCTGTGTCAAGTCTCCCTACACTCTTGCTATCTGTTGGAAAATATACTAAACTATAATCTGTTTTTACGTCTGTTATTGCCGTTTTTAATACCTCTCCGTTTGCATTGAAATCAAGTGGCGGCTTTGACATAATAAAGGTTGGTATATTGTATGTTTACATAAAATTATAACATTATTTGCGCATTATTTTGTAAATAAAAACACCTGTTAATAAGACGCACGTTATAATGCTAGTCTTTAATAGATAGTCTGGGTTGATTGTGCTGTTTATCTTCGGTTCTAATTTATCCCCGTTTTCAGAAACATTGCGAGCATAACCGACGGTGGCATCTAAATTGTATTTTCCATATTGTCGGTCATACATATTAATTCCATCGTATGATACATTTGATTGTCCACCTACAAGCAATTCACTCGACCTATTTAACGTAACAAATGGTTCGGTTTTAATTGGCGATTCGCTGTCAATTGCCTTTGGATTGGCGGATACCATTATTGTTCCGAATAATGATAACTCATTGATTTTAACCGTTTCCATGAATGGGCCCATTCCCATTACAATTAATCTAAAATAAGAATACTTTTCTGGGGAGTTTATATCAAACATTTTTTTTATACTCTCTCCGTTCGGCACTTCTGCATCTTTTAAATTTCGCTGGTCTAATTGTGTCCACGCCGTTCCATCATTGGACGCAACTAACATGAATTTGCGTGGAAAGGTGTTATGTTGAGTATATGTGGGGGTTCGTATTCCATATTGTTGAATAAATGCTTTGTACGGTATACGCAATTGAATCCACTCACCGCGTACGTTTATTATTTTATCTGAACCAACTGGGGTAGTCCACATATTATCCTTCCCGCCACCTTGATATGACGATGGAGTACTTCCCCCAGTATATGGATTTTGTGTATATTGCGAAGTTGCGCCAGCAACATAATTGGGATTATTGGCAAATCCGCATTGCCAGAAATCTTGATCATTGTCGTTTGCAATTACATACGGCTGGGTATCTATGCTCGCTTGCGATGATGCAGTAATTTCGTATTGTCCGTTTGGACTATATTTTGCAATTCCTTTGTCGTCTATTCCAGTAATTACTTGCGACTTGCTGTTCATAAATGTATCATTCGGTAAAGGTAAAATCCGTATAACCTGATCGGCAGTAACCTGCATTTCTTTTCTATACTATACTACTGATAGAATTCTTTGGAATTACATCAGTATACTGGGCGCAATTTATAGCTTTTTAAATACATAAAATAAGGTAGTTGTTGCTAAAACTGTCCATATTAAACTTGTATATAAAGTGCCATCAAACATTCGTTTCTGTTCATATGCTAATGAACCTTCTGTGACATATAACTCTTTTAATTTTTCATCCAATTCACCACGCAACTGCATAATATTCTTATGTTTCGCTGATATATCATTAAATGTCGCATTTGCTACATCATTCGTAACAAAATCGTTTGTATCGGCAATGCTATTTTTAACTGCGTATAAACTGCCAGATGCAGCATCTCCCGCTATTTTGTCGTATGCATCTGTCACTGTTTTCTTGTTTAGTTCTATGTCTGTGCAATTCAATTTATTATTCGCATTTAATATATTGTTAGAGCAAGCTACATATCTTGCATATTTTGCGTTAAATTCATTTAAATCGTTTAGCAACTGTTGTTCATTTTGCATAATGGAAAGACCTTCTGAAATATGCATATTGTTATTACTATATGTTTGGAAATTATCTGGCTGTCCTGCTATATTTATTTGTCTAAAACAGTCCACCTGATTCCATTATTTGACCTAGAAAAGTAATTTTTAGGAATGTCTTGGTAGAACCGCTGGTTGGAGTTATTATAGTATACCAAGTAACAGGTAGTTTATATATCGTACATAATGTCATTAAAAAAGTTAGCGGGTTGTTATTTTATACATTAGCAATAATAATACGATTATGCCACTTCCTAAATTAAGTGTGTGAGCGAATGTCTGATCATATACCTGTTTTGCATTCTCATATTGTTCATCCGCCCCGCTGTGGTTTTGTTGCATAGATTTAATTTTGTTGGCGTATTCCTTATTAATGCACAGTTCTTTTACCATACAATTTGCACTATTGTCTACAAAGTTTGCAGCATTGCAGCTAACGTCCCACGTTGGGTCGTGCAGACCAACATTCATAGTGCAGTTGGCCTCGGTTAACGTTCCGCCGTTCGTTTCTGCATTTACATAAAAAAAGTCATTCTTGTTATATCCAACGATGATATCAGAGGACGACATATGTGTATAATATACGTATTTATATTTATTTTGTAACAGTTTCTTTGCATATTAACCCATGCAAACCCTGTAATATTTGGCATTCATTGCAGTAGCACTATCCCGAATAAATTCGCAGACTTGTCCTGGTCGCAAACACATCGCCAATGCGTGCGGGTCAAACCGAGATATCTCTGGTATTTGAGATAAATTAATAATATTATACGTTTTCTTAAATTCTGTAACTTCACTATCTCCTAAAATACGGGCACTAGGCACCAACGTGTGTTTCAATAAGTTATATTGAAGGCGGTTGATATTGTGGATTACGACAAATATGCCGCTGTGGTCATATAGATATCGTATCTTTGTTAAAATTGTGTCGTTTGGTTCGGTATCCACAATAATCATCAGTGTGTCCGCGTTCGTCAATACCGTGTCAATGGAATATAAATCCTCAATGACATTGTCCACTGTTTGTGCGTTTATCTGCTTTGCATTTAAATTGTATTTAATGTAGATTTTTTTACCGTTATTCTTATGCGTAAGAAGCATATCTAGTTGGGAATTGTTATTCATTGCATCAATTTCATTTATACTAAAGTCTTGATACTCTCCCACTGCGTATTCTAATGCCTCCAATTGTGCAATAATTGTCATACGTGACTTGTATAACTTCAAAATCTTGTTATTGGTTGACGTCATTCTTAATATATAATAAGATGTATACTTTTTACTTTTTATATATTTATTGCGTTGGTTTCAATTTTTTGCTTATGTGAGTTTGCGAATCACCATTTTACCAAAATCAATAATGCCATTGCTGCTCTCCTTCGGTTCGGCTTTACCTCCGTCTAATACCACGGGTTCAGACGAATTATTGCTGCTAGCGACTTGCGTTGCAGTTACCGTTGTTGCTGCATCTTGGGCGATTTGAATTGGACCACCCGAGACAGCGGGCTGTGCATCCGAACCATTTGAAAAATCACTTCCACCATTCATTACTTTAATTACGGGAGCAAATGTAATGTTTGGTCCACCGCCGTGTCCGAACGGTTGATTGTGGAGCGGTCTACCGCCTTCTTGTGGTGGGGGCGGAATAGAATTATTCGATGATGCTTGGGGCGGAGTGTTTGGCGTAAACGACATATCTGCTACGTAAATGTCATTCGCGGTTACCATTTTAACGGTGTCTGAGCCATTTATGCTAGGGACCTCGGTCTCAATTTTAAGGTATTTATCGCCAACATTACTTACTCGCCATACGCGGTTAGGCGTCTCGTCTCCTCTATAATATACAGCGTCTCCTGTATGGTACTCACGTGCCCGCTGGGATAGTTCATTTAATTCTGCATCTTCGGGAGTATTCGGATTATATTGCGGGGATGTTGCGTTACGATTTGCTTCTTCGACCTTGGCATTTTCCTCTGCAATTTGTTGTTCCGTTAGAATAACTGGACTATATGGTGCATATTGTGGGCTATTTGAATCGGGGGTATTCGGATTGTATTGTGGGGATGTTGCATTACGCTTTGCTTCTTCTGCTTTTGCAATTTCCTCGGCCATCTGTTCTTCTGTTAGCACGACAGGACTGTTTGGCGCATATTGAGGACTATTTGGTGCATATTGAGGGCTATTTGGCGCATATGGTGGGCTCACAGGTGTAGGTGATGGACTATACGGAGTAATATTATGTGATTCTTTATTCGCAACAGCAAGCAATTGAATATTCTCTCTCACGATTTGACTCGGTTCAACATTTGTCTTGAATGTCAACTTATCAATATTCTTTGAGTATGTCATGTTCTCTAACTGTTTAATATTATCTTCAGTTATAATTCGCATTTGCACATTTGCCGTATTGAGTTCTTGTAACAGTAACTTGAATGAGTACGGCACACTAACAATACTGAAATCTCGTCCAAATTTACTTACATTTTCAATACGCATATCATTGGCAGTGAGGTCTCCTGTAAATCTTAGCGGACCATCTGCCATAGGACTAAAAAATAGGTTCTTTGCTGGATTGTAAATTGCCATCATTCCTGTCGCATTGCAGATAGCCATCTGATATTTGTCACCACGTTCCATCATAGATTCGCGCAAGAACTCGGAAATGCCGTGCGAGATCAAGACATCGCGTTCCATTTCACCTATTCTTAGCCCACCATCATTCGCCCTGCCTGAAACTGGCTGGCGAGTTAGCGCAGTATTCGGTCCTCTGGCTCTGAAATTTATCTTGTCTTTTACCATATGCTTCAATCGCATATAATAATTGGGACCCATAAATATTTCAGTCTCAATTTGCTCTCCTGTCATTCCATTATATAATATATCGTTACCACTTGAATGATATCCCACCTTGGACAACATTTCGCCAAACACCTTAATTTTAGAACCGTGATTATTAAATGCAGTGCAGTCGCTATATCCACCATATACAGCAGCAGCTTTGCCAATAATACATTCTACCAAATGCCCGATTGTCATACGAGACGGTATTGCGTGCGGGTTTATAATTAAATCTGGACGCACACCATCACGAGTAAATGGCATATCCGCTTCTGGTATGACTAGTCCAATTGTTCCTTTTTGACCTGCACGTGAAGCCATCTTGTCGCCGATATTGGGGATTCGCATTTCACGGACACGCACTTTTGCAATACGTGTTCCTTCCTCGCCATCGGTAATAAATGTTTTGTCTACTACGCCGAGCTGTCCCTTTTTCGGGGTCTTTGATGCGTCTTGCTTTACGCTACCTGGTCTGGAATTGCTGACTGCTAGACCAATTAACACAGTCTTATCGGTGATTTCAGTATTTTCTTTCACAAGTCCATATTGGTCCAATTGACTGTAATCACATCCCACCTTTGTACCAACTACTTCCGTGTCCGTTTCAATATTTGTGAATTTCTTCTCGGTTGTACCTTCCTCTGACTGGCTTTTTTCTTCGTGCATTTCATATGTGCTGTAATAGGTCGTTTGAAATAGCCCACGTTTCAATGCGCCTTCGTTTATTAGAATTGCATCTTCCACGTTATAACCAGTATAACACATAATTGCAACTATCGTATTCTCGCCATACGGATTGCTTTCGTGATTAATGTGTTCTAGGTAACGGGTTTTCAATAGGGGCGTTTGTCCATAAGACAATACGACTGCTGTTTTATCCATACGAACTTGATGATTTGTGTGGTACATTGAACACGCTTGTTTGCTTTGACCGCACGAGAATGAATTACGTGACGCAGGATTGTTTTCTGGGAAAATAATCATGTTGCCCAACATTCCAAATATTAATGATTCGTGCAGTTCTAGATGCGTATGTTTCGCCGTTTTATCTTGGTTTAAAACGTCAGCATTGATTGCAATTAATGCATCCTCCGTTTCATTGGGATCAATGTAATCAATGACCGCCTTATCTTCCAAAAATCGCTTTAACTTTGCGGGATTTGTTTCTACATCAATTCCTTCGTACAATTCGTTTAATTCATACATCTTATATTGGTCAGGATGAAAATCAGACAATTTCTTTCGGTTAAATCCAGCAACTAATTCGTTCCACGTAAAGTCATTCTCTGCAATCTTGGTTAAATTGTGTTCATACGACATTTTATGCGTTTCGTGGTCACGATAAAACACAGGTCTGCATATTCTGCCTGCATCCGTGTATATGTATATCGTATTGTGACTAATGTTAAACGTGACACTCGTATAAACTGGGATTAATGCATTGCGCCTGAACAATCGGAGTTTGTCCACTGCTTCATTCGGTGCATCAATGACGCCCGCCCACAGACCGTTTACAATTACCTTTGTCATTCTAGACAATATAATCGGACTGCATTCTTCCAATAGACGCAGTTCTACCTTTTCACGTAACCATTTTATCATAGGAACGCGAGAATAGCCTTGTGTTACATAAGACGACATAGCCATATGTTTATGAATACCAATGTTGCCTCCGTCGGGCGTATCTATTGGGTCAAAGAACCCCCATTGGGTGCTATGCAATACACGTGGACCGACCAACTTTACGCTAGGATCCAATGGCAAGTTGGTTTTACGCAAATGGCTCAATGCAGAATTGTGCGATAATCGGTTCATATCTTGGACCACACCAATGCGTTTTGTATGAACATATGCGCCCCAATTGCCTTTAAATGCACGCTTGAACCCAGCTTCTAGTTCTCGGGCACTAAATGCTTCCCTATAATTCTGTTCAATTAGAGATGGCAAGTTGTCCTCGTACATTGCTCGGTTCATATTCAATTTGCTTTCAAACGCTAGATGCACTTCTCTCATTTGTATTTTGTAATACTCGCGAAATAGCTCATTCATCAACGCGCCAACCAGTTCAATGCGTTTATATTTAAAATTGTCACGGTCAGTGGGTGGTTCAATGCCAGTATAGACGGACAACAGCCTAAATGTAATATATCCAAGATAATACGCCTTTTGCGTGTAATTCACCTCGCCGATGTGTGGTAAAAAATAATCCGCTAATATTTCTAATGCGTGAGTAACCGTTTTGCCTTTCGTAAAAGATGCGATATATTTCAATGCATTGCGCTGGGTCATTATTCCTCCTGCGTCGTGCACTGACGGAGCAAACAAGTCTAACATTTTTTCATATTTTTCAATGTCTAACAGACACATTGTTATGATTTGTTTGTCTGAAATAATACCTAATGCACGAAACACGATAAATAGCGGAACTGGTTTTCTTACATTTGGAATATTCACCACAATATTCTTAAATGTGTATGACGGAGTAGGGGCGACGATTTTCACCGACAACGTTCTAACTGGTTTTGACACATTTTCAGAAACTGATCTTATTTCAGCTGAAAATAGGTAACTTTCATCTCCCGATTTGCGAATATATAACATATTGTCTCCGAATTTTTCTTGTGATATTACCGTCTTTTCTTTTCCGTCTATAATGAAATATCCACCCACATCATTTAGGCATTCACCCATCGTATGTCTTACTTCACGAGGCAGTCCCGATAATACGCAATAATTGGATTGTATCATAATTGGAAACTTGCCCAAAAATATCTTTTCAAGTACAATGGTTCGCGATTGCTTATTCGTAGAAATCATTGATTTTTCGGTTAATTCGCGAATTAATGCACTCTGGTCGGTGGTTAAATTGGCGGCGAGTTTCTTGGTTCCTCGTCTGGGCGGCATCCCACCGACCAAGCCCTGTCCCGCTTGTTCTTTATCTCCTCCATCTTCAAGTTCGCCGCCGTTTTGTCGTACAGCATCACCGATTGATACGTTTTTTAAATTATTAAATGCAGATGCGTCGCACGCACTGCCGCCGTCAAGTAAGTCGGTTGGACCAACTAGTATCGGAGCCTCTCCGTCGTCCAAAATATCAATATACTCTATTTCAATGTCGTAATGAACGGTCATGCCATACGTCATATTGCGTAAACGAGCCTCGTTCGGAAACATATAATGCGAGTTATTGTCGTCGTATATTACTGGTTTACCGTAATAAATTTTACTGCCATCTTTTCCACCGAAATACATTACACATTGAGAACGATACTCCTTGAGTTTTTCGTCGTACTTCGTGCTAATTCGCAATGGGTTCTGCTCTTTAAAAATCTGGAAAATGCCATTCTTAAAAAAGTCGTTATACGATTCTGTATGGTGTCTTACTAAACTTTGTGGATTTTCCTCAAAATACTTGTTTATTACGTTCCATATCGCAGAATTATCCATTGTGCTGTTTATAAACTAGGCGAATATATTTTAGATACAACATTAGCGTTTATACTTTTTTGAATAATATTGTATTGGACAATCAACGAGAACTTGCATAATATTTTCTATCACTATCTCATAGATATGGACAATTTAGCGGAAACTTTATTTGGTCCTCTCGGCAAGGATTACTGTGTGTATTTTTACTACCTCTCTATTCTCGGGCTTCTGTTGCTCGTCGCTTTAGTTCTTTCTACACTTATCGTTGGTATCACCCAGCGAAAGAAGATTGGATTCTATATGCAAATGTTATCTGTTGCGCTAGGATACGCGATTTTCTATTTCCAGAATAGACTTCTTCATTCTATGTGTGTCGGTATGGCATAAATTTAGGACTATTTCGTTTTCTTTCCGAAAACCTTTTTATCGTATAATATAACTTGTAAATGGATATATTATATTATAGCAATTACTGCAAGCATTCTCAGAAAATAATACAGACGCTGGTCAAAGCAAATATGTCTGACAAAATCAGTTTCATTTGCATAGATAAGAGAACCCGAGATAACAAGACGAATCAGACATTTATTACGCTTGAAAATGGTAGTAAAGTTGTACTTCCTCCAAACATACAAAGTGTACCGTCCTTGTTACTAATTAAACACGGCTACAAAGTAATTATTGGGGACGATATAATTAAACATTATCATGACACATTCAAATCGGTTAGTTCCAACCAATCCTTGCCCGCAGGAGAACCAAGCGCATTTTATTTAGGCAAACCAACGGGTGGGTCTAATATCGTATCGGAACAATATACAATGTACAACCTTACGCCAGATGAACTTAGTGCAAAGGGGGTTGGCGGGAAACGACAATTGTATAATTATGTTTCTGCGAATGATTCCATGCAATTTATAAATACGCCAGAAGAAACCTATCAAGCAGACAAAGTTGCAACCGACGTTACTATTGATAAACTCCAACAAAGTAGATTAGATGAGATATCCACGATTAAGAATAGACCTCCTTTGGTCGGGGGGCATATATAATTATTATAAAAACAATATAAACTGTCATTTATAATAATAAGTACACTATCACTATGGCAGACAAACCAACCCTTTCACGTGCATTCAACACCCATTTATCTGAATTTTTAGCAGATATTATTAACATCTACCCAAGCAATGCTGATATTATTCAAGCAAAGTCTACATTTGAAACTATCAAGAAGGCGAATCCAGCTCTTATGGTGAAGGCGTGGTTTAAACACGTATATCTTCCATACAAGGACATTATTGACAGTGGGAATATTTCTTTCTTTTTTGAAAAGGATTATACTCAAGACGTTCAGTCGCTCGCAAATGCCGCAGAGATTATGAATATGATTGACAAGATTAGAGCGCCGATTAGAGGTATGGATGCTGCAAATAAGGAACATTGTGCGAAGTATATCCAAAACCTTAGTAAGTTGTCTGGCCTATATAACTCGTTGTAAACGACTTTTATGAATAAATAAGTTAGTATAATTCTAATTTATTTATGATTTGCTGGAATATGTATTTTGCATAATACATATTTAGATGTATTTTTATAGTATAATAGTATATTATAATGGAAACAACCGTGAGCAATACTTCCGGTGAAGACGACGGCACAATGGAAACAGGCAAACCAAAGGATGTTCCCATTACGCTTGAATTAGGTGACATTATTGAAATTATTGCCCCTACCAATAGCGATATTCACGAAATAACTGCATATATTACTTATATTGACGCACATAAACTAAAAGTAGTTAACGTGGCTGATGGAACGTTCTACCAATTGACGGCAACCGATGCTGGATACTTTACAGATGAATCCATCAAACAGATTAATTTACTCAGTAGAAGCCCTGAAAAAGGGTATGCTCGTCAAAACGGATTGCTTCCTGGAATATGGATAGATATTCACTTTGGTGGAGAAATTCCAGCGGTTATTACTGGCGAAATTACCAATTTAGACGAAGATATGATTGAAGTCACTATGTATCCAAGCCTTAACCCGATTTACATCAACTTTGGTTACAAAGGTATTCCAGAGAATGTTCCGATTGATTCTATTGTTATTCGTAATAAGCCAGTTTCGCCAATCAATGATGCGGAACCCGTAGATCAAGAAGAAAAAGAGAAAGCCGAAGAAACTGTCGTTTCTACTACCGAAGAGGCTACATCGAAGTCATCTGGGCCATCTGTGCAATTTACTGAAACGGGCGAATCTATCATTTCAATTCCAGAAAATAGCCCCATTGATGTAAATGTTCGGGATAAGTTACACGAATTATACATTGAAGCGAATAATATCGTATTTGGCGAAAAATTGGAACCCATTAAGCGACTGGTTGAAATACCCGAAAGCGAACGCAGATATGGCATTGATGCACAAGTGAATGATTTAAATGATGAACTGCTGTCTACCATTCCAAATAGTCAGCGAACACTTACCGTTTTATCCAATATACAGACAATGATTGAACGTTTCAAGGAATTGCGTCAGCAGTTCTCGCAGTTTGATAGTCACAACGATGTATATGGCGTGAAGATCAACGGAACTAATTATAAGCCTCTTGTTGAACGCATTTATAAAATGGACACGCTATTAAAATGGATTGTTCCTGTTGTCTCGCAACGTAAGAAGATATATGGAGTGGCATCTGACGACAATGCCACCGACGTGGTTTACAACACGCCAGGAGAAGAATTGCGCGCAATTGAAACTTTGCAGAATCGCTATTATGACCGTAAGAACGTCGACGCCACTCTTACTTATTCTGTCCTTAACAAACGCATACAATCTGTTATGATGCCGTTCGAGGAAGTTGATAACCAAGACCAGTTGTTGTCGCATTCAGATGTGCTAACCAATATGGATGCTATTATTGATAATCTTGGTCGGTTCAAATCCAGCGTCTTTGATAAGGACAACGAGGTTGAAGCGCGAAATTTTGTGGTTCAACGTTACAACCTCGGACTCTCTAATATTAAAAAGGAGACGTTAAAATCAGGTAAAACGTTGTATATTAGAAATGCGATGACCCCAAATGACGCAATGACCGTAAAGTCGTTGTTGTTTTTACCCGAACCCGTGGTCAAGTTCTCCACTATTCATTTGCCATCTACAAATATGATGGACAGAGTAAACTTGCATCACAATTATCTGTTAATGTTTAAGTTGCTACACAAAAATGCGGATATTATTCCCCACGTGATAGACGACCTTTCCAAAGAAATTGATTACGAACAGATGGAAAAGGAGGACAAAATTACTCTGTTAAACGGCATTCAATCATTTGCCTTGGATCCCAATATGAATATTGAACGATTTGAACAAAATGAGAAACTAAAACAGCTGCTTGATGTAATTATTCCGAAGACGCGGTTTCTGATTCGGTTCATTCGCAAACACATAAAGGACAAGATTTCATTTATGGAGATTGTGAAGACATTGGAGCCTTATATGGTATACTCATCTGATATCAATTACCAGCATTATATGGAAATTCGGTTCTTTATGAAGGAACGAATCACTGAAATTAAAAAGCAGTTGTTAGCCAAGGCAAAGGATTTTGATTTACTTCGTAATACAAAGTACCGTTTGATGCAGTATCCGAATACCGTGCTTAAATTATTGGACGATAAAAAGGTGGTGTCGGACGCATTCTTTCAAAGTTACGCATTTTTGCAAGATAAATTCAACACCAAGCTTACCCCCCAAGAGATTATTATGCGTATGAATAACCTGGATAACTCTAACTTATATACTAATCTGGTAACCTCTCTACTAATCTCTTTAATTACTCCCAATAATTTCACCGATGCGCTTGCAAAACAATCGTTGGACGATATGACCGATAACGAGCAGATTAAACCAAGCGATTGTTCTCGTCGGTTTTTAACCAAGAAATACACGGCTATGAGTACCCTGCAAAAGGACAACAATGCAGCGGAAATATACTACGACAAGGATTTTGATGATACACCATATGACCTCCTCAAAAAATACAAGGATGAACAGAAGAAGAAATCCCCCGCGGACTTTCACGAATTTCTTACCGAGAACCTTATCCACATTCATGGAGCAAATAAAGATGTTGCATCTGAAATGGCGACTACATTGATTGCTGGAAAGAAACTTGTTCGCGATGGAGAGTTTGCGTTATTAGAACAACGTCCCACATTGCCCGAGAACATTGACGAAGATAAATTGTCTGATAAGGAAAAGAAGTCCATTCAAATAGAAGCCGATGTGCGACAAAAGATTACATATTACAGACGTTTAAATGACAATTGGATACAAGATGATACGATTAACGATGAGGCATTTATTGACACCAATACATTATTCTGTAATATTAGTCAACAATGTTATAAGAATTTAACTAATAAAACGTGCGAAACCAATGAAAGTGCAGGTTCTCGGTTTACTGATTATAACCGTCAAAAATTATTAGGAGAATTTGATAAACGCTTTTCTGTTTCTATTGAAGAGTTAGATGAGAAGCTAACAGCAAATATACTATTGCAACAACAATATTTGAACAGGGTAAATGTTCTCACTGACATTAAATTAAAGAAGGCAAACAATCTTGCATATACTATCGGCACACTCGCAATACACAATGATGCGGTCTATTCGCCCCACATTCCAGTGCGTGATATCATTATGGGGGAAACGAATTTCCCAAATAAACAAACCAACATATGTGCATTTGTTAGCAGTTATTGCAGAAATCCGATGGTAATTGAATTGCAAGAAGACGCAAACTGGTTATATTGCAAGGAGACGAATACCAAGTTGTTTCCGCTATCGATTTACACATTGGCTGATACATTTATGAATACTCCCGATAAATATATGTCCAAGTTAGATGAACTATGTAAAAATGTCGGGGTTCTCAGTGATGATGGCGATGATATTGTGGATAAATATAGCGGCATGGTTCTCCGTAAAAGAGAGTTTATGGCTGCCGATGAGTATGATGAAGCTGGTTTCCGCATTACCAGCCACGATCTCATCGAAAAAGATTTGGGAACGGTTGTAATGGAGAATCTTGGCAAAAAAGAAAAGCGAGTATTTGAGAACGAAACATCTGAAACCATTTACAACGTGTTCTCTACTATTTGTTCTAATATTGATATTAATATTGATCCATTGGCTGACTTTATTTTAAGAGTATCTAATGAAATGATTAACGTCAATATTATGTCTGAGTCCGCATACAACAAGCGTTCGGCGAAGATGGAAAAGGAAAAGGGAAAGGCATTGCAACCTTACGCTAATTATCGTAATGAAACTATGATTTTTATTATTGCGAGCGTATTAATCGTCGCGATTCAAACCGCAATACCATCTTTCCAGACAAAACGCACATTCCCTAGTTGCGTTCGGTCGTTTAGTGGATTCCCGATGGACGGCATTGAAGATACTACTGGCATTCAATACATTGCGTGCGTTATCAATAAAGTCAAGAGTCAGATTTCCCCTTGGAATTCTATCAAAAAGTACAAACCAGATATCTTAGCTAGCCGCATTCAACAAATTCTCACAAACCATATTATTACTCTTGCAGAGATTTCTGATATGTACAATAAAAAACGGGAATATAAGCTTCTTAACCCAGAACTAGTTGCTCCACAGGAACATCGCATCTCTAAATGGGTTCATTTCTTGCCGCCAGTTATTGATTTTTCGGTGGCAAAGACATTACACACAATCAGCACTGATTTTAAAAAGGATTTCGTAGAATTATTGCAAAAAGGACATTCCGATCAACAAGCAAGCATTGCGACGCTAAAGAGTAAAATCTTTCAATATGGGTGCGGCATCATTGAAAGCATTAATCACGTCGTAAAAACAAAAGATCTGTTATTAAAAAGTTCTACCCGATTGTTTTTGGAGAATGCGTGTTGCAATGAGACGGATATTGCAAATCCAATTACATATTTTAATCAGGAAGATGATAGCATTCGTGCAAATATAAGTATTGTCACCAGTTTGGGCAAGATGCTACAAGATTTGAATACGCTGACCAGAGCCCCATTATTGTATCACGCAGAGTTTACTGGCATAAGCTACTCGGTCGTTTCAGCTGGAAGCGTAGAAGATAAAATCTATTCTGCGGTTATTCATTATTGCAATTTTGACAGAGATTTGCCAGTGCCTGAAATATATCAGTCGGTATGTTCTCAGCGCCCAGAAGGTTATGACCGCAATTGGAAATTATCTGACAAAATAGAGTTTTTAAAGAAGAACGGTAAACGGTATACAGTCGAAGACCTAACCAAACTTATGACGCTTGTATATGAGAAGAATGCGGTTGCGACTAACCATCCATTGCCGTTTAGTCCAGTGGACGTATTAAAAGAAATAGTGAATAAGATGGATGATGCAAATTCTAATGTGATTGACGAGCCTTTACGCAAACATTTGATGGCGGTTCTCAATAAATACAATCCAAAGACCCGTTCTAATACGAAAACGCCCGAACTAGCAAGTTTGACCCGATATCTCAGTTCCGCCAATAAGAAATTACTTCAACAACTATACGAGTTCTTGGACAAACACGGCAATTTAACTGGTCCTCATTTGAAGAAAATCACAATGTTCTTGTCTAATATTCAGAAGTGGAATGCAGATGCATCTATGACGGAAACTGGGAATTATTACGAGGAGGGGTTTTATTCTGCTCTGCAATTTATTCACAATGCAATTTACCACATTTCCAAGGTATATCCTGCTGCACTATTAACCAACTCGTCATTCTTTAAAACAGTCCCCCCACACTGGGGCGTTCACGCTCTTCACGCAACAGATTTGCAGAAATTTATTGACAAGTACTATGAACAGTTAGAACCGTTTAAAGGCGATGCTACATTATTGCGACTGCTACGAGAAGTGACTGTGCGACTAACCAACTTGGATGCATTTATGAAACATATTCCTGTGCATACTGATATTATGAAAGAAGTTGACGAGACATTAGTGTCATTTCACTCGGTATTGGATAAGCAAACAGTATATATGTTATATGCCTATTGTTTGTATAGCGCAATTTATGAGTACATTATCTGTTCAAATGACAGCGAATTAGAACACACCGATATCCAAGAACGCAAACAGACGCGAAGAGACAATAAAAGCGTTCGCACCAACCCATCTAACTTATTGCAAACGACGGAAACTGGTCTATCTGACTTTATGGAAGATGCATCGAATGAATTGCAAGAAGTGCATATAATAGCGGGAAATCAACTAGAATTAAAACAGCGGGTATGTTCTCTTATTGTTGCGTTGTTAGACATTGAAGACGAGAACAAGGATGCAGTTGATATGTCTTATGAGCAGATTATGAAAAAGGTGAATCGGTCCAAGGATAAGGAAAAGGGTCGTATTATATCCTATTTTGGTAATATGACGATTGACGAGCGCAAGATTGAAGATGCATTTAAAAACTATAAACTCGGACGATGGAACGTCGGACAACAAAAGGGACTCTTCCAATATGATCCAAAAACATATGAACGAGAACGCAATGAGATGATTGCCGAGTTATATGATGAAAATCCAGATATGACTGATGCAGGAGTTGAGACGCTTGATATATTTGAACTAGACAAATTAGATGCAGCGGTGGAGACCGACGACTACAATCGCGACACTTACGATTTCCAAGATTTGGGAGAAGAGTACGATGATGGCGACTATTATCAGGAAGAAGGTGACAATGACGGGTTTTAGGATTTTTACGTGAACATATTTTGTAATAGTATTATAACTATTATAAAATTAGATGGATAACTTGAAAGGATTTGTCAGATACAACAAATTAAGTGTGGCAATTATTCTATTTTTACTCATATTTACTGGCATGCACATAACGAAGCCGGTTTTGCTATATAACGAAGAGGGAGGATTTAGACCGTTTGGTGTCGGATATCGTCATAAAACAGTCATACCGATCTGGCTGATTTCTATCAATATTGCCATATTTAGTTATTTAGCCGTTTTGTTTTATTTAGCGTACATGTAATAAAAATTTCATACATTTTTACTATATACCGATTTCATTTTGTTCAAATGGACCAACCCGCTTTGATTGAAACAACCACCAAAAATTACCTATTTAACACGTTAAAACAATGCCATGCCAATCGTGTTAATATATACTATTATGTGTTTAATATTGGCATTTTCTTATTATTTGTCGCAGTGGTCGGCACTATATTGTACAGATGTAGCGTAAATAAACCAACTGATTACGAACGCCAACAAAAGCTAATGCGTGACCAGCAATACGTCATGTC
>Ga0209353_10000919_pt1 | contig 17244 bp, 10 predicted proteins | sample LauGreSpBDMM15SD_2_FD_187561 | JGI IMG/M metagenome (GOLD analysis project Ga0209353, IMG submission 187561) | Freshwater lake microbial communities from Lake Michigan, USA - Sp13.BD.MM15.SD (SPAdes) (version 2) | ecosystem: Environmental > Aquatic > Freshwater > Lake | place: Lake Michigan...
CTTCTGGTACATCGGGAATAAGTGGTAGTAGTGGTACAAGCGGTACATCAGGAACTTCTGGTACTAGTGGAGTTAGTGGAAGTAGTGGAACATCAGGAACTTCTGGTACATCGGGAACTTCTGGTGTAAGTGGTAGTAGTGGTACATCAGGAACTTCTGGTACATCAGGAACTTCTGGAGTAAGTGGTAGTAGTGGTACATCCGGTACAAGCGGTACAAGCGGCACATCTGGAACTCGTGGAACATCAGGTACAAGCGGCACATCGGGAACTTCTGGAACAAGCGGAACATCAGGAACTTCTGGAACAAGTGGAACATCGGGAACATCAGGTTCGTCTGGCTCGTCTGGATTACTTTCATTAACTGGTACAACTGATAATGGTGTAATAACATTAAACGGAACTGCACCAAACGCAACCGTTGAAGCAAATTTAACTTTTAATGGTACAACTCTTGCGGTAACTGGTAACGCTACAATTAGTGGTGACCTTACTGTAAGTGGTACAACAACATATATTAATACAACAACTCTTAATATAGGTGATAATATTATTACACTTAACGCAGATATAACTGCAGCAACTGTACCAACTCAAAACGCAGGTATTGAAGTTAAGAGAGGTACTTTAGCAACAAAAGCATTTTATTGGGAAGAAGCAAACGATAGATGGTATGCAGAAGATGGTTTATATGTAGCAGGTAATGTAGTTCTTAGTGGAACTATTGATACTGGATTAGGTGCGACTGAAGTTTATTTAATGAATCAGAATGTTCGTACAAGTGATAGTGTAACATTCGCAAATATAACTGGACCTTTAACTGGTACAGCAACTTCTGCTAACCTACTAAACGCATTGGCTAACTATGGTTGGAGTGCATCATCTTTACCAAACACATTTGGACTAGGTATAACAAACGCATTTGTTTCATCAGCAGAAGGATTCCCAAATTATGGTTCTGTAATGATGATGAGAACATATGCGGGTGGTGGTGGTTCATTACAATTATATACACCATATTCTTCAACATATGGTGGTACTCGTTTAGGAGTTAGATTTGGTAATTATGATGTAAGTAGTGGTAATTCTTGGACTGGTTTTAAATATTTATTAGATAGTGTAAGTGACCCTTACGCTTATAATATGAACCAAAATGTTCGTACAACCGATTCTCCAACGTTTGCAACACTTAATATAACAAACGCTTCAAACGCAATAAACTTTAGTAATACAAATGAAGCTATATTAGAGCATACCGGAAACTCTACACCTGTTGCATTTGATTTAAGAAAAGGTGGTTCATCTTTTAGTGATGATGGGACATATGGTACATTACACTTAACAAGAACAAACCATAATAATTCAGCAACTTCTGTTGGTTCTAATTTACATTTCCAATTAAAAGATAGTGGTGGAACAATTAGAGAATATGCTGGTATTGGTGGCAGAAAAACTGAAGCTGGTGCAGCTGGTGGAGCATTATATTTCTATCGTTATAATAGAAGCGTATTAGGTTATTGGGATGCAAACGGATTATATGCATCAACTTTTTATGATTATGATAACTCAGCATATTATTTAAATCCTGCTAGTACATCTAACTTAAATGTAATAGCAATTCAAGGAGGTCTTGATTTTACTGGAGGTGCATATATCAGAAGTATGACAGCTGGTACATCATATCAACAACATATTCAGGTAAGAGAAACTAATGGATATGGTTCTAATAGTTCTATGAGTGGTGCACCTGCATTGGGATTCCATTGGAGTGGTATAGTTGCATCTAATATTATGATGGAAGCTAGTGGTAGAATTGCTATCTATAATAACCCTGGTACCTCATATGAAAACTTTATTGCAAATAATATATACTTTACTAATTATCTTTATGGTAATAATAAGCAAGCATTAGATACAACCGATTCTTATTTAAGATTAAACCAAACTAATGCATTTACTAATGGTATTTATACTCCATATAACTTTAGAGCAGATGGTACAATTTATGTAGGTGGTACAACTTATTATATTGCTTCATCAACATCAAACCTAAACGTAGTAAGAACTCAGCAAGTAACAACTCCATATCATAGTTTAACATCTGCATATTTTGGTGGTGGGAGTACTCCTTCAAATGGATACTTAATTACTACAAATATTGATTATAATACTTTCAATATGCCAACGGTTATTATTGAAGGATATGCATATGGTAGTGCTGTACCCATTCATTTACAAATTGTTTGGTATTCATATAATAATGGTATTATACAACAATCATTTACAAATTTAGGAAACTGGGATCCTGGTACTATTAGACTTGGTACAAACGGAAGTAGTAAATTATGTATTCACTTATCTAATAACATTTATTATGGTAGATTCAATGTAAGATGTATCTACGACCAGGGAAATGCCCCATTAGAAGGGTGGAGTATTCAGGGTGATGTATCATACACTGGTTTGAGTAGAATAACTGTTGTTCCACAAGTTAGTTTAACTACAAGCATTAGTGGTACTGCTGGTTCTGAAACTTTACAAACGGTAACCAATAGAGGTAATACTACAACAAACGCAATTTATTCACCTATCTATTATGACAATAATAATAGTGGATATTACACAGACCCTGCTTCTACAAATAACTTCAATCAAACGGAGCAAAATGGTAGAATGTGGTTTTCAAACTATTTAGTATCCCGTAACGATGGTGGTATGATGGGTAGTTATAACACTACTGGTACTGCTTCAAAAGTAATTTGGACTATCGGTGAAAGCTGGCCAATCGGTAATATGTATGGATTGGCTTATGAATACGGAAGTGGATATGACCATCACTTAGCAATGAGAAATAATGGTACAACTTATTCTCGTATAGGTTTTAGTGGTGGTATGTATATTACTGGTGATATTATAGCAAGTAGTATTTCATATGGTTACTCATCTATGAGGTCACCAATATTCTATGATTATAATAATACTGGATACTATGCAGATTTTAATGATACTGGTGTATCAATACTCGTAGCTGGGTCAGTAAATCATGCAACGTATAACAAATCAGCAACATTATTAAACGCAAGTGGTACTTCATCAGCTGGAGCAGCAATAGCAATTCAACAAGTAACTCCGGAAGGATGGACAGCAATATTCGCAGATTACGAACCATATACTGGATGGGGATTGTATCATGATAATCCATCAAACACATTTGGAATAACTGCAGAAGATTCAACCAATCAATTGAGAAGTTACACAGTACCTTCTAGAGTTAGTGGTAATAGAACGGCATATGAGAAAATAAGATTTGAGCAAGGACCTGGACACGTTTATATTGGTGGAAACACATACGCATCGGCATTTTACGATAGAAATGATACTGGATATTATTTAGACCCTAATGGTACATCTAATTTAGGAGGTTTAACTTTAGCAAGTAATGTTGCAACAGGTAGAAGTAGTTACGGACAAGGAACTGCAAACCTTGTATTATTAGCAAGTAGTACATATGGTAGGGCTACAATTGATTTTAGAAGTGGTGTAAACTATCCTTCTGATGGTGCACAAATTTACTATGAAACCGCTCAAAATGCATCAAGTGGTGAAACTTCTAGATTAGTTATCAGAACTGAAAATGATGCAGATGATTCTATTCTTATTAGAGGTGGTTATGTAGAGATAAACACCACTACTGTAGATGGTGGAAGTACAAACCCTGGACTTAGAGTACTATATAATGGTAACGCTAGAACATACACTTATAGTGATAATACAACGGAATTTGGTTCATTTAGAGCACCTATTTTCTATGACCAACAAAATACTGCATACTTCTGTGACCCTAATGGACGTTCTCGTCTATCATCAATGGATTATGGAGATGGTGGATATTATTTAGCTGGAGGTAGTTGGGGTTATAGACACAATACTCCTTATGGATATATTGAATTTGGACCGGCTAACTCTGGACACGCTCACATCTATACTGATAGAAGTAACTTCTATTTCAACGTATATCAAATGTATTTGAATGGTGTTAGAGTAGCAATGTATGATTATTGGGTTGGAAATATATATTTGGGAAGTGCAGGTAACTTCTACTCAACTATTTTCTATGATACAAACAATAGTGGATATTATTGTGACCCGGATGGTACAAATAGATTAAATTTTGTAAACTCAAACAATCATTATATCCAACCGGGTTATATGTTGTATTCAGACCATGGTGGATGGCAAGGTGAATACAATAAAATTCAATGGCATAGTTCGCATATGTATTTCCAAAACCAATCATCTGGATACTTTATTTTCAGAACTGATAGTGGTGCGGAAAGAGCATATATCAATAGAAGTGGTGACCTTTGGTTAGGATATTTGGGTTGGATGAGTAGTCACATCAACCAATCGGTAAGAACCGATGCTGGTCCTACATTTGCCGAAGTATATACCAATGGTTGGTTTAGAAATAATGGCGGTGGTGGACTATATTTTCAAGCATATGGTAGAGGTTTAAGAGCAGCTGATGCACAAGGTTCTTCTTATGGTAACGTATCAACTTATGGTGGTGGTAGAAACGGATGGTATGGTTGGGCAATCGATACGACTCATGTGTTTATGTCTACAACTGGTGACAACGTAGGTGTACATGATAACCGATATAGCTGGATTTGGTATTGGGATGGTGGGGCATTTAACGTTTATAGAGGATACACTTATATGGTGAACTCGGCACGTTCTCCTATATTCTACGATTCAAACGATACATCATTCTACTTTGATGGAAATGGAACTACTAGATGGCAGGGAACTGATGATTACTCTAAAATGAGAATCGGTTTGACTGGTAAAGGTAACTTCCGTAGAAATAACTACACTGGAGATAGTAACTATTGGATTGGTTCAATGGGATGGGGTACTGAAGATTTAAACAACGTTTGGAACTGGGGTAGTGGATTCTTTGATACTTGGTCTAATCCGGGTAACCAACCTCCGGGAACTTCACATTGGGTAGGGGTTCAAGCAGCTCACTATACTTGTGGATATGGTTGCGGATATGGATGGCAGTTAGCAAGTGGACCTGTATCAACAATGTACTTTAGAAATACTTGGTCTTCATTCACTGGATGGAGAGGTATGTTGGATAGTGGTAACTATTCTAGCTGGGCAATTGCTAGAGGTGGTGATACTGTAGATGGTAGAATTTATTTCATATACAATAGAGCATATTACGGAACTTCAACGGATTCATCAACATTACAGGCTTACACTACTAGTAACTATGGTGCATTCATGTCTTATCATAAAGGTGGATACTACGCTATCAACTTAGGATTGGATGGTGATAACGTATTCCGTTTAGGTGGTTGGTCTTCTAGATGGCCTCGTATGTATTGGGATGCAGATGGAGCAACTACTGTTGGTGTACCATATGTATTACGTTCAAACTTTGATAACTATGGTGGTGGTGGTTTATGGGTATCGGATGATGGTGACCTTTGTGACTTGAATGATGGTTACTTAGCATTAAGAGCTTCATATGGTTTGAGAATTCACACTGGTAATAGAGGTGGAGGTGCAACAATTGCATTAAGATATGATGGGCAAATTATTGCATCAAACAATATTATTGCATATGGTTCTCCTTCGGATATTAGATTAAAAGAAAATATAAAACCTTTACAAAATTCATTAGAGAAAGTAATGAAAATGAGAGGGGTTGAGTATGATTGGAAAGAAGGTACTGATGAATATGAAACAACTAGATTAAGACATGATATAGGTTTCATAGCTCAGGAAGTAGGAGATATCATTCCTGATTTAGTAAGAGCTGGTGATGATGGATATTTAGCAATTAGAGATAGAGGTATTCCTGCAATATTATTGGAAGCTATTAAAGAATTGAAAGCTGAATTGGATGAAACTAAAAAAGAATTAAAAGAATTAAAAGAAAAAATGAGTTTTGAGTAAAAACTATATATTTATATATATAAACGGAAATAACTATGGCAATTAAAATTAATACAACAATAGGAACATCGCAAGGTGTTACAAATGAAGCTTATGTAAGAATTTATCGTTATGTGGTAGATAGAAACAAAGGAGCTCTTGAATTGTATGTAAACGTATTTAAAAGTGAAGAAGAAGCTAATTTAATAGAAACATCAATAGCTTCTAGGGTTGGTTCTCCTATACATGATAGGTTTCTTGCAAAAGTTGATGCAATACCACATTGGCATTCTATTCCAATGACAGCATCTATAACCGAAGTAATCGATGGTAGGTCTTATTCTAAAACAGTAGCTGATTTTTCATCTTTGCAAGGAGCTGATATATTTGCACAAGCATATCCACTTTTGAAAGCAAAATTAGCAGAAGATTTAAAAGAAAGAAATGTTATATCATCTGCATCTGAATTAGAAGATTGTTAATTTTATAATTAAATATTTATATACAATGATACTAACAACAATACAAAATAAAAACCTATTTGGAAAAACAATTAATGTTGTTTTGACAAATATTATGAGTTATGATTTGGGAAAGGATGAATGTAAGTTGAGATATGAATTGAGATTTAGAGACCCTAACAGAGAATCTGACGCAGTTCCTGATACTATTATAAACAGTGGAATTTGGGATGTACCATCAAATGTATTAAATGCATGGAGTGGTAGTAATACTTATTTAGCAGATAAAATGTGTGAGGAGTTTCAATTAACTAAAATTACGCATACATTATCATAATTTTCAAAAAACAAATATTTATTAAAAAGAAATACTATGGCATTAACTTACGAGTGGAAAATAACTCAAATTAAAAAAACAACTAATAATAGTGTTGATAACGCTATAATTGGTACTAGATGGGAGGTTAAAGGAACTGATACAAGTGGAAATGAAGGCACATTTGCTGGAGCAACTCCATTTACATTAGACCAAATCAATCCTGATAACTTTATACCATACAGCGAATTAACAGAAGAAGTTGTATTAGCTTGGATTAAGGAATATGTTAGTGGTTCAAATAGAGTAACTAATTATTGGGACCATGTATCTGGAAAAATAAATGACCAATTAGAAGAAAAAACATCCGTTATTAATAATGTTGAGGTAGCTAATTTACCTTGGTCACCAATATCTGGTTCAGCTGAAGCTAATAGTGGTTCTTTATTGGTTTAATTAAAAATATTAACTTTAAATGTCTAAAGTGCAGATTTATAAACAAATTTGTGTTTTGGACATTTTCTTTATATTTATATAAGTAATTATATAGGACTTTCTTAATTACAAACTTAAAATACAAATTCGAAAAATAAAATGGCAGAAAGAATCGTATCACCCGGCGTATTTACAAGAGAAAATGACCTTTCCTTCTTAGCGCAAGGAGTAGGTGAAATTGGAGCAGCATTTATAGGACCTTTTAAACAAGGACCTGCATTTGTTCCAACTATTGTTAGAACGCAATCAGAATTCGAAGATATCTTCGGAACTCCTGATGGAACTTATTATACTGAATATGCAGTACAAAACTATTTAAGAGAAGCTGGAAGTGCTACCATCGTAAGAGTTGGTGGTATTGGTGGTTATACACAAGCTTTACCTATTGGTATCTTTGCATCTGGTGGTTTGGTTGGAGAAAAACTTATTGGAGTTTTATATTCAACTGAAACTGGTGATGAGGCAGTAGGATTTCAAACACCAACTGTAACAGCATCTGGACCTGGATTCGCATCTGGTTCTTTTGTATTATCTTCTTCATTTGGTTTTGTATCGGCTTCTATTTTAGAAACTGCTACAAATGATGTTGTAGATACATTTGGTTCTTCACCATTCGGAGCTAAAAAAGCATATACTTACGCTTATTTTAAAGATATTGCAACTGATAATTATACTAACGCAGCTTATGGTGTTGGTGGTGGTACATATGTATCAGCATCCGCATTACCATCGCAAGTGTATGGTGATGTATCAGAAGCTGAAACTCCTTACGTTAAATCTCAAAAAGATAACAACAACGTTAGATACGATTTATTTAAGTTTGTAACTTTAGGACATGGTACACCATATAACACTAAATTTAAGATTGGTATTTCTAATGTTAAAGCAGCTGGTGAAGATGGAGCAACTGATTATTCTGTATTCACTGTAACTGTAAGAGGATATAGTGATACTGATAAGAGAAAGACAGTAATTGAAACATTTAACAATGTAAACTTAGACCCTGCTTCTCCTAACTATATAGCTAGAAGAATAGGTGATAGATGGAATGAAATTGAAACTAATGGTAAAATAACTGAAAATGGCGATTACTCAAATAAATCAAAATATATAAGAGTAGTTGTAGCTGAAGCGGGTTCATTCCCAATTTCATCAGCACCATTCGGACACGCAGCATATGTTAATCCAATTGCATTAGCATCTGGAGATGCAAATAAAGTTCCTGCAGTAGTTTTCCAAACTGGTTCAGTAAATAACACATCATCATCTCCTGTATATTATTCTGGATTTGATTTTGAAACTATTGGTATATCTGATGATAACAAACAATACTTAAAACCAATTCCTTCTGGTGTAGTAACTGGAGCAAACGCAACATTCGCATTTGATTCGCAATTAGCATTTCAAATGACTGGTTCAACTTCATCTGATATGGTTAAAAGACAATTTGTGTTAGGATTCCAATATGGATTTGATGGTAACGCACCTGTTGTAAAAAATAACTTAGGTTCAGCAATAACTACGGCAAATTCGCAAGGATTTAACCTTTCAAATAACTCAACAAATGGTTCAATCGCATATACAAAAGCAATCAACGCTATTTCAAATGCAGATGAATACGATATTAACTTAGTTGTAACTCCTGGTATCATTCGTTCTTTACACCCTGCTATTACTACAAAAGTAATTGATATGGTTGAAGATAGACAAGATTGTTTCTACATCGCTGATTTTGTGGAAGTAGATGCATTAATTACTGAAGCAACTGAAGAAGCAAATTCAGTAGATTCTAATTATGTTGGAACTTACTACCCTTGGGTTAAGACAGTTGATACAAATAGTAACAAATTAATGAGTGTACCTCCATCAGTATTGATGCCGGCTGTATTCGCTGCAAACGATAGATTAGCAGCAGAATGGTTCGCACCTGCTGGTTTGAATAGAGGTGGTATTACTGGAGCAGTTAGTGTGTTGAATAGATTAACACATTCTGAAAGAGATACTCTATATGAGAACAAAGTAAACCCAATTGCAGCATTCCCTGGACAAGGTATTGTAGCATTCGGACAGAAGACATTGCAAGATAAGGCATCCGCTTTAGATAGAATCAATGTTAGAAGATTACTTATCACTCTTAAGAAGTTTATCGCTTCAACATCTCGTTTCTTAGTGTTCGAACAAAATACTTCTACAACTCGTCAAAGATTCTTAAACACTGTGAACCCTTACTTAGAGGCAGTTCAACAAAGACAAGGTTTATACGCTTTCAGAGTTGTAATGGATGAAAGTAATAACACACCTGATGTAATTGATAGAAACATATTAGCAGGACAAATTTTCTTACAACCGGCTAAGACAGCGGAATTTATTGTAATAGATTTCAACATCTTACCAACTGGAGCAAGTTTTAACGCATAATACGAAAATCAATAAAGTAGATATTTATTAATACAAATAAAAGGAATAAAAAATGGCAGAAATATTAGAGTTTGATAAGATGTTCTATACGAACTTCGAACCGAAGATGAAAAATAGATATGTGATGGAGATAGATAATATCCCTTCATATCTTGTAAAGGCAGCAAATAGACCTACAATTCAATTTGAAACCGTAACTTTAGACCATATCAACGTAAAGAGAAAGTTGAAAGGTAAAGGTGAGTGGCAAGATATAACTATCACTCTTTATGACCCAATCGTTCCTTCTGGAGCACAAGCAGTAATGGAGTGGATTCGTTTAGGACATGAATCAATCACTGGTAGAGATGGATACGCTGATTTCTATAAGAAAGATGTTGATTTCTATCTATTAGGACCAGTTGGTGATAAGATTGAACAATGGAAATTGAAAGGTGCATTTATCTCTCAGGCAAACTTTGGAGATTTAGCATTCGATTCTAACGAACCAGCAACAATCGAATTAACATTATCTTACGATTACGCAATCTTAGAATTCTAAAACATATTCCTTACGGAAAGCTACCGAAGGATACCCCTCATCAGAAATGATGGGGGTTTTTTATTTCTAATTTTTTAATTTCTATGTATTTATATATACAAACAAATAAACAACGTTATGGCAGAAATGACAAATACAACTAAGGTGCAAATGCAAACAGCACCAAAACAAAATGATTTCCCAACAGAAACCATTGAATTACCATCTCAAGGATTGGTTTACCCAGAAGGACACCCATTAAGAAAGGGTACGATTGAAATCAAATATATGACAGCAAGAGAAGAAGATATCCTTGCATCTCAAAATCTTATCAAAAAAGGTATCGTTTTGGATAAATTATTTGAATCAGTTGTTGTTGAGCCTGGTGTAAATCCAAATGATATTTACATTGGTGATAAGAACGCTATTTTATTGGCAACTCGTATCTTAGGATATGGTGCTGATTATGAAATAGAAATGACTGACCCTTTTACTTTAGAAAAGCAAGCAGTAACTATTAATTTAGGTAAAGTTCAAACAAAAGATGTTAATACTGATGTTTTAAATTCTGAAAATTTATATAAATTTACATTACCTTCAAATGGTAAAGAAATTGAATTTAAATTACTTACACATGGTGATGAGCAAGAGATAACAAAAGAAACTCAGGCTTTGGAAAAATTAAATAAAAATTCATCAAGTCAATTTGATGTAACAACTAGATTGAAATATATGATTAAATCAGTTGAAGGTAATACTGATAGAGGATTTATCAACAAATGGGTATATAACGCATTTTTAGCAAAAGATACTAAGGCGTTTAGAAAGCATGTTAAGGAAATTAGTCCTGATATGGATTTGACATTCCAATTTACATCACAAATAACTGGTGAAACGGAGGCGCTTGATATACCCTTCGGGATTAACTTTTTTTACCCTTCCGCTTGATTATAGAATACAATTACATTCGCAAATTTGGGAAATGGTTCAGTTCAGTAATGGATTTACTTGGTCTGAAGTTTACTATATGCCTGTATATTTAAGAAGGTTTTATTTCAATAAATTAGTTGAAATGAAGAAAAAAGAAGCTGAAGAGATGAAAAAAGCTCAAAGTAAATCGAAAGTGAGGATGCGTTAATCCTCACTTTTTTATTATCCAATATTTATACAATATAAAGGATAAAACTATGTCAAACGAAAAACAACCAATTAAAGAAGGTTTATTTGCAGCTACTAAAAAATTTACTGATGCTTTTTTTGATGGATTAAAAGCAAATGCCACAAATAAAGCTATTCAAGCAGCAAAATCTAATAAAAATGTTCCTTCGGAAATCGTTAATAAAATGAGTGAATTAGAAAAATTAGCGAAAGAATTAAAAGATGATTTGGAAAAGTATTCTTAAGTCAATTAATATCAGATGGCAGTAAACGATGAAATAAAAAGGTTAAAAGACCAACAGGCAGCGGCAAAAGCCGAAATGGATAGAATGTTGGCCAATGCAACTGCGCAAGAAAGAATTGAGATAAAGAAAGGTACGGCATATAAAAATCAAGTAAAGCTATTAAGAGAAGCAAATGTGCAAGCTGCTGAACTATTAAGTAATCAAAAAGCAAGTGTAGATGCGTTAATACAGCAAGAAAGTAGATTAAAAGGATTAAAAGGTTTACAAGCATCTTTAGTTTCAGATGATAGAACTAGAATAGAATTGCAAGATAAAATAGATGGTTCATATCATAAATCACATGAAGCAATTAATTCGATAGCGGACTTAAATCAAAAATTACTTTCATTATCTGCAGAGGATATAGTAGCTAGAAATAAAATTGAAAAACAAATAAGTGACCAATTATATGATTTAATTGGTATGGAAGGTGTAACTGATGAAATTGTTCAAAACTTAGATGCACAATTTATAAAAGCTAAGGGTATCTCCGCAATGACTGAAAACCAACAAAAGTTTTTAGAAAAACAATTAGCTGTATATGATGGTATAAAGGATACAATTGGTGGTATATTAGAAACGGCAAGTTTATTGACATCTAATTTGATGGGTGCTACTGGAGCAGCTGTTATGGGAGTTGGTATGGGATTGGATAAGTGGGGTAAGAGTGTTAGAAGTTTTGGAGGATACGTTGATTCCGCACAAATATCATCAGTCGCTTTAGGATTTGCATTTAAAGATGCAGAAGAAGTAACAAAAAGTTTATCAAAAGAATTTGGTGGATTAAAAGATGTGTCATTCCAAACACAGCTTAATACCAATTTAATGGCCACTAATATGGGTATTAGTGGTGGTGAAGCTGCAAATGTTGTTGGTAACTTTGCAAGAATGAACGAAGGTTCTGCTGCAACTGCTATGGATATGGCAGCAACTACTAAAGCAATGGGTAAAGCAGCTGGTGTTCCAATTGATTCTTTAATGAAGGATGTTGCTGGTTCATCAAAAGCATTTGCTGAATATGGTAAGGATGGTGGATTAAATATAGCTAAGGCAGCAGTAGCAGCAGCTAAGTTAGGTGTTGGTATGGATTCATTAACCAAAGTAACTGATTCTCTTTTAGATTTTGAAACATCCATTAATTCAGAAATGGAATTGGGAGCTATGTTAGGTAAACAACTTAACTTAGATAGAGCAAGAGGGTTGGCATATGAAGGAAATATTGGTGGAGCTGTAAAAGAAACATTACAACAATTAGGTGGTATAGAAGAATTCAATAAAATGGATATCTTCCAAAAGAGAAAAGCAGCAGAATTATTAGGATTATCAGTTGATGAGTTCCAAAAGATGGCAGCTAATTCTGATAAGTTAAACGAAGATGGTAGTATTCAACTATCGCAATTCGATACTATGAAGGAAACGTTGACAGCAATTGCAACAGGTCCATTGGGTAGTATGGTAAGTGCATTTGGTAGTAGTTTAATAGCAATGGGTCAAATGAGTCCTATGTTGAAAGATATGGGTATCAATGTTGGTGGAATGGCAAAAAGTGCATTTGAATATGTTAAGAATTTAATAAAAGGAAAGGCATTAGAATCCGCAGCAGGTGGAATAGCAGGTGATGCTGGTTCGGCAATAAAAGATAAAGCTACTGATGCAGTAAAAGATAAATTGGGTGGTATTGCCGAAGATAAATTATCAGGTGCAGCAACTCCTGCAGCAGGTGGTGGAGCTGACCAAGCAAATAAATTTGGAAAAATAAAAGCAGGTGATTTAATTAAAGGAGCAGCAGCATTATTAATATTAGCAGCAGCACTTTATGTATCAGCTAAAGCATTCCAAGAGTTTGCTACCGTACAATGGGAATCTGTTGCTAAGGGATTGGTTGGATTAGTTGGTTTAGCAACAATTGCTTACATATTAGGAAAGGCGCAAGGTGAAATGATTAAAGGAGCTATTGCAGTAGCAATATTGGGAGTGGCATTAATTCCATTCGCATTTGCTATGAGTTTGATAGCAGGATTAGATATTGGTTCGGTATTAGCAGCTGCAGCTGGATTAGTAATATTTGGAGCAGCTATATTCGCACTTGGTGCACTAATGTTTACTGGAGTTGGTGCGTTGGTATTCGGAGCTGGTTTATTAGCATTAGCTGGATTGGGAGTTGCATTGATGGTATTGGGTGCTGGTTTAGTTATGGTTGGGAGTGGATTTTCAGCAATATCTGGTTCTCTACCTGGTATATTAGAACAAGTATCCGCAGTATCTCAAATTGATTTCATGCCAATTTTAGGATTAGCAGGAGCATTAACTATGTTGGCAGGTGCATTAGCATTGGTTGCTATTAGCGGTTTATTTGCACTTCCTGTTTTGATGGCATTGGGTGGATTATCAGTTTTATTTGGAGGTGGTGGAGCAGATGGTGGCGGAAAGAAAGATAGTACAGCAGAATTGATTGATGAAATAAAAGGTTTAAGAGCAGATTTAAATTCTGGTAAAATATCCGTTCATATGGATGGACAAAAAGTTACATCAAGAATATCAGCAATAGTTGATAAGGGTAGTTCAAATTCATATGGTAAAAGATAACGATGGGTAAGACAATAGAAGAATTATTTAAGACCAAAGTATTAGCAGATGGTAAAACAGCGGAGCAGAAATATGATATCCGTAATAGTAAAGATTTGCCTATAAGTGCAAACACTACGGTATTGTTACAACCATCGTTTAGAGTAGCAACGGCACTAAGAAGAAAAATATCAACAACAAAAGGTGAGAGTAGATTAGAAGAAGAAACAAGTGGATTACGAATAATAAATAAATTATCAGCACCCTTAATATATGGTACTGATATATTTAAATTTCAAAAAAAATCAACTAGATTAGTTGAAATAATGAAGGATAGTGTAAATTCCAATAACTCACAGGATGCTGGTATTGTTGGTAACTTCCTTAAAAAAGCAGAAAACTTTGGATTAAAAGTTGCAGGTAAATTGGGTATTGCTTTTCCTGAATCAACTATACCAACAAAGATTTCATTAAACTCAGATTTCAAAAAAGGTAAAGAACCTGATACAATGATTACTCTTGCTAAAATCAAAAACGATTCAAGAGGTAATTTAATTGGACAGGTTTTAAAGAATAGTGCAAGAGGAACTCCTAAGCAAATTGGTAATCAATTATTAGGAGCCGGTATAAATTTACTTAAAGGTGAAATAAAGAAAAAATTGTTTGGTGCACCTAAACAAGGAGCACAAAACTTAGCAGGTAAAAGTGAGCAAGAAGTACAATACGATAGTTCAGGAAAATATTCAGATACAGTAAATCCAATTGATGAAGATTATTTTAAAAGAAATGACCTTTCATCGGTTTTAGTTGCACAAGAAACAAAAGCAGCTGGTGGTGGAAGCTCGGTTAATAAAAAAATAGATGAGTTAGTACCAAAATCAAAAGGATTAAATATTCCTGGTGGTGATTTATTTTCAAGCGTTGGTGATAAGCTAAAAACAGCAACAGCTGATGGGAAACTTAAATTAGCATCTGCACAAAAGGAAGGACAACAGGCGATATCGGATGGTAAAACAAAAGTAGGTGATACTAAAAAAGATGCTACTGCAGGAGCTAAAGATGCTAAGATTACTTATTCATCCACAATAGATGCTAAATCAACTGATATTAAATTAAGAAATGATTTATCATCAAAACTTGATTCAATAAATGTATCAAATGATGCAGAAAAATCTAAGGGAGCAGTTGTAACTAAACCAGGTGTGCCTGAAGCGCCAGCTGATTTATCGGTTGCTGGTAAAAAACTACCTATTAAAAATCCATTTGCATCTATATCAGAAAAATTAGATTCTACAAAAAAAGAAGCAACTGCAAAATTAGAACAGGGTAGAAAAGAAGGACAGAAAAATTTAGCTGCAAAGGATGATAAAGCAGTAGCAGCTGGAGTTGAATCAAAAAATGATGGCAAAACAAAATATTCTGACACGGTTGATGAAACTCAAGATGATATTGCATTAAGAAATGATTTATCATCGAAATTAGAAGCATTAAACGCAGCATCCTCAACATTAAATACAAGTGCAACATCGGCAATTAGAGGAGCAGTTGGTATAACTACTTATTCATCTACAAAAGATTCTCAAACTCCTAAAGTAAGTTTGAAAACAAAATATGGTATTGATAGTAATGATAAATTGGATATTGTTAATGAAAAAACTCAATATAAGGGTAGTTCATTAAAAATAGAAGATTCCACATTAGATGATTATGATTTTATAACTTTAAAATTTACATCAATTGCAAAGGGAGAATCTGTAAACTTTAGAGCAACCCTATCTGGTATTACGGAAACTACAACACCAAGTTGGGATTCGGCTAAATTTATTGGTTCACCATTTCCATATTGGACTTATACTGGTATAGAAAGAAGTGTATCTTTCAATTTTAAAGTATATTCAACTACACCATTACAACATATAGCATGTTGGCAAAGATTAAACTTTTTAACATCATTAGCATATCCTCAAGCATATAACAAAGGTATAGCTGTGATAGCACCATTTCTTAGAATTACTATTGGTAATTTATACAAAAACAAAGAATGCTATATTTCACAATTATCATATACCGTTGATGATAATGGTACTTGGGAAGTTGGACCTACTGCTGGTATGGCAATGGCCGATAATCAAGAATTTAAATTAAATGGTGAAGCAACAACTTTGGATAATTATAAATTACCTAAAGTAATTGATGTAAGTGTAACATTAAATTTAGTAGAATCAAAAAGTAGTACACAGCATGGTTATTTATATGGATTTGATAAGTTACCTAGAGTTGCAGGAAAAACTTCAGAAAATGCAACAAAACCTTTAGAAAATACAGGAACTTCATTAGAAGCTGTAACTGATTCAAATAATAAAGCAAGTACCTCACAAGTTGAAGCATCAGTTAGTACAACGGTAGATAAGGCAACTACGGTATCGGCAGCAGCACCTGTTAATAATCCTGCCCAAGCAACCTCAACCACAAAAACAAGTGCTGGTATGGAAAATGCAGCACCACCAAAAGTAGACCCGCCACCAACATATAAAATTGAAGTAAATGATGGTGGTGATGGATGGACTGGAAAAGTTTATGCTAATGGTAATTTAATACAAACTCAAGAATTTATTACAAACTATTCTACATATGGTGAGGATGGTAAAACGAAATATACAGGCCAAGCTGGCGTAAAAGAATTTCTTAGATATAAATCAAAACTATTTGGATGGACGGGTAGTGATGGTAAGGATTATGCTAAAAGTAATAATGTAAGTTAAAAAATATGCAAAGTAGATACTATAATTTAGAAACTAAAAAAACTCACGATGGTAGAACGGTATATAAACCAAAATTATATCCTAATATTCCATTAAGAGATGATGATGTTTATGTAATGACTGAATTGGGTGATAGATTGGATACATTAGCATTCCAATATTATCAAGACCCAACACTTTGGTGGATTATAGCATCAGCAAATAATATACATGATGCACCATTAGGATTTCCAGAAGCAACTGTATTAAGAATTCCATTGAACTATATAGAAATAGTATCCGATTTTACAAATTATCAAAATTAAATAAAGTTTATG
>Ga0209353_10000925_pt1 | contig 17187 bp, 20 predicted proteins | sample LauGreSpBDMM15SD_2_FD_187561 | JGI IMG/M metagenome (GOLD analysis project Ga0209353, IMG submission 187561) | Freshwater lake microbial communities from Lake Michigan, USA - Sp13.BD.MM15.SD (SPAdes) (version 2) | ecosystem: Environmental > Aquatic > Freshwater > Lake | place: Lake Michigan...
GCGGATTAAAAATATTCATTTTGATAAAAAGGAGCAGGTGACCGAGCTATTGCAGTATGTGTACGACTACGACCGCATATGCCTCACAAAAGACGATTTTATAAAAAGAAAGCGAATTAAGAATGCGATTCCAGTAACGAACCGCTGCAACGCAATGCGCGCGAATGACGAGCAATGCACTCGCAGACGAAAGGACGGAAGTGAATTTTGTGGGACGCATTCCAAAGGAACGCCGCATGGCATGGTTAGCACTGCAAAAGACGCTGCGGCCGATTCAAACAAATTGGTTGATGTTTTTGCGAAAGAAGTAATGGGAATCGTTTATTACATTGACAATTTCTACAATGTCTATAATACAGAAGACGTCATGAATGGAATCGAAAACCCCAAAATTATCGCAAAGTATGTGAAAACCGGAGAAAATATTACCATTCCGCAATTAGGATTGGGTTAATGCGGTGTATTATTTGTTTATTTTGCGAGTAATAGTCTCTTTTACAACTTCTTCTCGGTTGTTTGATATAAATTCGGTAATCGTATTGGCGGTCTCTACATCGCCTTTGTAATATTTAGATAATATTGTAAGTAAGTTTTTTTTCGTAATGGGCTTCTTTACGCTTTGTTGTGTGTAACATAGTTGACCATCCTTAATATCTACACAATCTATTTCGTTCGATTTCATTATTTCGAGGAGTGCACTCGATAATTCTTTTTTCTCATTGACGCGGGCAATCTGTTCTTTTTTTAGTGACCGTATTTCATTATCTAGTTTCACCCAGTCTTTTATAGTTTTAATAAGCGTTTCTTTAGTTGACATATATACCGTGTAATGAGATTTATTTTTTATATTTATGTAATATAACAGTTAATGATGCATTTTACAAATGTTCGTAGTATATCACGAATAAATCAACAACAGGCGCTTAATGCTACACCATCTCAAAATATAACTATGTTTAATATGGCTCACCGATTTAGTAACCGACCGGTCCAGGCGCCAGTTGCAGTAGCAGTCGTGGAACAACCCACCACAGTCGATCCGCGTAATAAAATTTTGTGGGGGGCTCCATTTTGGTTCTTTTTTCACACTCTGGCCGAAAAAGTAAAACCTGAATTATTTTATCAAAACCGAGAGGCTATTTTTGGAATTATACGTGAAATATGTTCAAATTTGCCGTGTCCAACATGTACATCACATGCAACTCAATATATAAGCAACATTGATTTTAATGCAATACGAACAAAGCAAGATTTTATAATGATGTTATATGAATTTCACAATAGTGTAAATAAACGTAAGAATCTCCCGTTATTTCCATACAGCGAATTACAGCCTAAATACGAAAAGGCCATCTTTATTAATATAGTAAATCATTTCATGCATTTTTATAAGGTAGAACACCGCGTGATAAAACTGATGGCGGAAGATATGTATCGACGACAATCCGCAAAGTCTATATTAGATTGGTTGCATGCGAATCAGCATATTTTCGATAAGTGATATAGAGTTATATATATAGGTAAATCATAAATGTTTGTTATTGCTGAGTATATTTGGATTGGTGGGAACGATTATGACCTGCGGTCTAAATCAAAAACCATATATGGGGTCAGTGCTGATGATCTCAAGTTGACCGATTTGCCTGTATGGAATTTTGACGGATCGAGTACAAACCAGGCGACCGGTATTAATTCGGAAGTATTGCTCGTTCCGGTCGCAATGTACAATGATCCGTTTCGAGGCGATGGCCATAAATTGGTATTATGCGAAACACAGTTGACTACCGGCATTCCTGCAAAAAACAACAATCGTAGTTTTGCACGCAATGTGTTTAATTCGCTATCGGTCTGCGCAGAACAACCATGGTTTGGTATTGAACAAGAATACACATTGTTCGAAAAAGATAAAAAAACACCGATTGGGTGGCCAGTAAACGGCTATCCTGCACCTCAAGGCCCATATTATTGTGGGGTTGGTTATGATAATGCCGTTGGACGCGTTATTGCAGATGAACATTATATGCTGTGTTTGACCGCCGGATTAACAATGTCCGGAATAAACGCCGAAGTCATGAAAGGACAGTGGGAATATCAGGTAGGTCCATGCGTTTCGCTAGATGCAGGCGATCAAATGTGGATATCCCGGTATATTTTGCATAGGGTGTGTGAAATACATAATCTGCATGTATCATTTGAACCCAAACCGGTGCATGGCGATTGGAATGGGTCGGGTTGTCATACGAACTATAGCACAGAATCTATGCGTAATGGGGTCGCAGGTAGCATTGAACGCGCATTGGTCGGGTTGCGAAATACACATCATGCAGCGATTCAAGTATATGGAAAAAATAACGATCAACGCATGACCGGTACACACGAAACATCTAAATTGACCGAGTTTTCATATGGTGTTGCAAACCGTAAATGTTCGATTCGCATCCCGCGGACAACTGCTGCGGACATGCGCGGATATATTGAAGACCGACGACCCGCAAGTAATATGGACCCATATTTGGTTACTGCGACGATAGCCGATGCTACATTGTTGCAAAAGTTTGACGAGCCCGATTTTATATTGTGCGAAAGTACGTACTATCATTCGTCGATGTAATCGTGAATGGAGCAATCTAATAAAAATAGAAATTATATTTTTATTAGGTATGATGCAGAGCCAGCCATGTATAAAATATTGTGAAAACTATCTATTGCAAATAATTGTTTATTTCCACGCCATCTTTGTATACCTTGCACCGGAATTTCGCCTTATTTGTTTTTTCACATTTTTCGTTATTTTTGTATTGATTGAAATATTGCAGTTCGGCTGTATTGGTTGATACCACTGCCCATGCCCATCCTGCACCAAAAAGGCCACCAATCACATATGTTAATAAACTATTTTTCCAATCATAACAATATGGCGCGGCCCGAACAACATTTGTATTAATGAAGATTTCGCTTCCAATCAACAATGTAAAAAACACAATTGTTGGCCAGTTCGATGCGACTAAATCTATTTCATTCTTCGAACCGACTATTAGCATTGTTGTTAATAAGTAAAAAAATGTAAAACCTATGATATTTTCACCGACTGATAGCGATTTATTACCAAACGATGTAATATCACAAATCATATTTTGAGTCGTGTCCTGCTTATAATTTGGTATAGAATTACTAATAATGCCGATTGTAATACCAACGTTAAGTAATAAACCGGCCAAATATACAAAACCTTTGACATCACCGTTAAATATAGAAGAAATGGTGAAAAAACATACTAAAATAAATGGACATAATCGTATAAACATATACATAAATGTACTAGCGTTAATATCCATATTTGATTGCCTATATAGTTATAGTAGATTATAACTATATACGATTCGAATAATTACTCCATCGTACGAATTGTGAAATGCCTACTTATTCAACTGGTTTGGCTCCTTTACATTTAAATGTTTGTTTTTTTGCACGATTGCATGCGGTTTCAGAGCCGGCAAAGTATTGCAATGATTCGTTTTTCGTAAGGTTGATTGTATATCCCCAAATAAGACCAAACAACGATGCAAATACTGCAGCCGCGATTACACCTTGCCAATTAAAGCAGTTATTTGTCATTTGCCATGTGGCATCACATAACATTAGTACGCCGAGACCTACAAATGGTCCAATCGATGATCCAATATACTGTTTCATGTATGCTGTATATAATAAATACGCCATAGTGAAACTATAGACGGTTGTGCTTATCGGTACTTTTGATATTCCAGCAACATGATTGATTGTAAACAATGTACATAATTCATTCTTTGGGCCGCGACTGTCACTCTTTCCAACGACTCCATTACCAAAAAATACAGTCAGCAGTGTTCCAACAAATAGGCCTAGTAAATACACAATTCCGTTAAGGTTTGCATTAATGATTGAAAAGAATAGAAAGTAACATACGAGTATAAATGGCGCAAATAAATATATTATACCCTGTTTATTATTATTAGGAAGCGAGTTTGCTAAATTGACAAGTCGTCCTTTAAAATCGTAGAAGGCGGTGTCCATGCTATTTTATATGTATGGACATTAAAAATTCAAATTCAAATAAAATATGCGAAATATAATTGTTATTATTTCGCATATTTTTAACGCAGTATACACAATTCATGAAGTAAATTATGGCGCTAAATTTGAGACTTATGTATTATCATTTACGAAAACATGAGCAAATACTTCGGTAATGGTTGATACGGCAACAAATTTAATATCGGGGTGTGGCGTTGTACACTTTTGTTGCCATTTACTGAAATCTCGATGGTTCTCTTGTGGGTACAAAAATGTCTTTACTCCTGCACGTATACCATTGCTTATTTTCACGTCTAACCCTCCAATTGCAGTTATCTCACCACTCAAATTGATTTCCCCCGTAATCGCTACATCGTTCTTTATGTGTTTTTTGTTCAGCAAACTATATATGGCAGTGGTAATAGCGGCACCTGCAGACGGTCCGTCTTTTGAAATGCTTCCGTCGGGACAATGTATATGCAGTCCTTGGCATTTGGTGGATTCAAAATATTGTAACAAATCCTTTTTGATAGAATCACATGTTAAACTCCATGCCAACGTTTTTGCTACGTTCATGCTTTCCTTCATTACATCGCCCTGCAGGCCGGTCAACTGCAAATCCAAAAAGACAGACGACGGATAAAAAGAGGTTTGAATTGGAATAATGCCACCCATCCCGAGTGCATTTGCCCATAGCCCGTTTATTATACCGACCCGTGGCTCTTTGTATATTTTCTTTTCGCTTATTTTTTGATATTTTGTTAAATATTTATTTTCAAGGTTCTCAATCGTCACGATAATGGGTATCGTGATTTCGGTTTTGTCAGCGGATTTTATTAATTCCAAGTTAATTTCTCCGTATAAATCGAAGATAATTTCCTTCAATTTGCGCACACCCGGCTCGCATGTATAACAATTAATAATATGTTCGACTACTACATCATTCATCTCTACGGTTCCATCGAAGCCCATTTTTTTGTTTATATCAGGTAAAATATACTTACGAACAATCACCATTTTATCATCCAATGTCAGGTTCTCGAACTTGATGCGATGAATGCGGTCTAATAATATTCGGTCGATGAGTGCGGGGTCGTTGTAGGAGAATATAAACAACGCTTTTGATATATCGATATCTATTCCCGCGAAATATTTGTCATGGAATGCCTCGTTTTGCGTTGGGTCAATCAAATGCGTAAGGATTCCAATTATTTCTTTTCCGGCTTCGGTGTTGCTAACTTTATCGAGTTCGTCTATGTATATAATTGGATTCATGCATTTCGTTTCCATTAATATATCGACAATGCGCCCCCACGTAGAATTAACATATGTGTAGCCATGTCCTTCTAACGCCGACCCATTGCTTGACCCACCAATTGCTATGAATGCGAACGGCCTCGGCTCACCATTCACATCGACCAAACATTTTGTTAACCCTTTCTTAGATATTGATGTTTTTCCGATACCGGGTGAGCCTTCAAAGCCAAAACAGTAACCCGTTTGTTCTCCGTTCATCCATTGTCCTATTATTTTCATAATCTGTTTTTTTGCATGTGTATGACTATAGATTGAATCTTCCAATGCCTTCTCTATCATTGCACTGCCCTGATGAAATTGTATAATGTTGTTCTCTAATTTTGTCATTTGTTGCATTTGTGTAATTTGAGATGAATTTTCATGTAATTCGGGGATTTCATTGAATATTTTGCAAATTGCAAAAAAGTCGGTGCTCTCCTGGTTGTACAACGACTTTATGATATATTCTATTTTATGACTCTTACCTAGTTTTAATATGGTGGAAGGGATATCGTCTTTTATTTCCAACATTTTTATTATGGTATTGAGAACCGCGACTGGCCACTTTTGGATTTTACTATTAATTACATCTAATACGTGGTTATATGTAGACTTTTTCATGTTTTTGATTGCATTGGATATTTCAAGTAATGTATATGTTTGTTTGGTATATGCAATAGTTGTCGCGTTGTATCTAGCAACGGTTTGACACATAGATTTGAAATCGGCGTTAATGTGTTTAATCGCAGATAATATGGGCTCTTCTTTACATATGCCGAATGGAATGCGTACGAGCCCTTCGAGAAATTGTCGTATCTTTACACCAAATTCGTCTGGCCTGCCTTTTAAATCTTTCAACTTTGCCATTGCCTTTTCTTTTACGGAATCGGGTGCCTTCATTAAACAGATTTGTTGCTCGAGCGAGATTTTATTACCGTCGTATTTGTGAATAATTTCTTGTACGTGATTTATGTTATATTTGACAATGTCTTTCATTTGATTGCGAATTTTCCATGGAAAACTATTATAAATTGCTTCTTGGTGATTTACGCTATATCCAGATGCACTATTTAACAGGTCATATAACAAATAACATGTGTATTCTACTTCTTTGTCTTGCACATATAACAATAAATTCAACAACATGCATCGTTGTGTGTATATGTCCAACTCCAGAAAATGCTTTGTCAATGCTTCCATGTTCGTTTGCTTTAATCGTTTGATATCCACATTCACGTCATTCACCTTTTTAATAATATCCATGTCGCCATGTACTAGCAGTTCTTTCAATGTTAGATTCTCTATTATTTTAAGTAAAATCGCCTTGTCATCATCGGTGTAATTCGACGCACATGCGTTCAGTGTAGATATCCTATGTTGGACGTACTCATTGCGAATACATTCTACATGTATATCGTCGAGAACACCATTTATAACTAGCGTCTTCCGTTCTCGTTCGTTTTGTATAATAACACGTATGCCATTGGTTCGTTGGAAAATATTCTTGGGGTCGTGGTCAATGTCAAAGCATTCGAACGAACCCACTGTAGATAAATCTTGCGGCGAGTCCGTTTTTTTATTGCAACATACTGTATTTGCAGGAGGTGTATACAAATACCCCTGCTTCCAATGAATTATTTTATATCCAGTGGGTCGAACGTGTTTCAGTAGTAGTCGATATTTTGCGTGTATGAGAGGGTGGGTTGGAACCGTATTTTTAAATTTGGTTCCAAAAATAATAAACAGCAGGTCTGGTATATGGGTTGTACCAAACCCGCAAATTATCATCGCCAATTTGTCAATTATACGCTGCAATGAATCAATTATTGCATCCGTTGTTAGTGTCAATGGAGACCTGTTCATTTCACACAATATATTCTCGTTTTGTTCGAATAATTCGGTTAATACATTAATGGATAATTTTGTATCGTTGTCACTAAATATTTCTAAAACGCGGTGTAATTTGATCGACAATATGGTATTTTGTATGATTTCTCGAATATATGTGATTTTGGATGTGATAAAATGAATGATACCTGGCGTTGCCGATACATCACTTATATCCATTTTTAATATATTGAAACTATTGACTTTTTTTAATGCACTCATTATATATAACTATACTAGATTATGTCAATTATATGGCATTTCCTAGATATTATTTTTGTAACTCGCAACTGTAACTTACAAATGGAAAGAATATAAACTTTTGTATACGATATATAGTATCAAGATGGGAATCCCTAGTTATTTTTCGCATATTATTAGAAACTATTCTAATATTATTCGCGCATGTGAGGATTTTACTAGTCGATCCTTCGGCATGCTGTTTATGGATTGCAATTCCATTATTTATGACGCGGTACATTCACTTCCATATGATAGCACACAAAAAGATGCTTATGAAACACAAATTATTAATAAAGTCATTCTTTCCATTGAAACCTACATAAATATCATCAAACCAACAACCACTGTTTTTATTGCGTTTGACGGAGTTGCTCCATTTGCGAAGATGGAACAGCAGCGGACGCGCAGATATAGAACTGCGTATGTTAAGACGTTAATGTCGCAGTCGAGCACCAGTGAATGGGATACATCTGCTATTACACCGGGCACTCATTTTATGATGAATCTGTCTAGGCGCGTGCAATATGCATTTGAAAACATGGAAAATAAATACAAGGTTTCAAATATTATTGTATCCGGAGCGAATGAACCAGGAGAAGGAGAACACAAATTGTTTGAATATTTACGGAAAAATCCAAATCTGGCTGCGAATGTTGCATTGTATGGTCTGGACTCGGATCTTATTATGTTATCGTTATTCCATTTGCAATATTGCAATAATATCTATATTTTCAGGGAGGCACCCGAGTTTTTAAAACACTATTTTCCAATCGACTCGTCTGCACCGCCAGATATGCCGTATTTTCTCGACATGAAGGTATTGGCGTCCTCGATTTTAACCGAAATGAACTGCGCGAATTATGATACACAACGCATTTACGATTACATCTTTTTATGTTTCTTTTTGGGGAACGATTTTCTTCCGCATTTTCCGGCAATGAATATTCGTACACATGGCATCCAGGTTATATTGGATATATATCGCAATTACATTGGGAATAGGTCGAACATGTTCATTGTAGGGAAAGATAACACGGTTCAATGGAAACAAGTAAATAAAATAGTTTATGAAATTTCCAAACGGGAGCACGAACTGTTGACACTAGAATTTGATGCGCGCGCAAAACATGATTCTCGTAAGAGTTCTTTACCGACGAAACAAACACCCGACGAATATTTGCAGAATATTCCCGTCTCATTTCGAGGAGATGAACTGTATATTTGCCCCAGTGATACCAACTGGGAAGACCGATATTATAAAGTGTTGTTTGGAAGTCGGCCCGACGAGACGACGACTCGAGCGATTTGTACTAATTATTTGGAAGGGCTAGAATGGGTATTTAAGTATTATTCGGCTGGGTGTCCTCATTGGAAATGGAAATACAATCATCATTATCCACCGCTATTCAAAGACCTATGTAAATATGTGCCACATTTCAACACGCAGTTCGTTCATGCCAAAATGAATTCCTCGAAAAATTCACATGTACCTTTTTCGCCGACAGTGCAATTATCATATGTATTACCGCCTCAGGCATTCAATAATTTACCGGTTAATATTCAAACGTTCTTGACGAAGAATTATAAAACATTGTATGTCGATAAATATGAGTTTTGCTGGGCGTTTTGTCGATATTTCTGGGAAGCACATCCACTTTTACCGGAAATTTCATTGGAATTGCTGGAACAATGGGATATACAATTTAAAATGCATTTTGATAATGTTCGTTCGCGATGATTATTTGTAGCTGTGTTTTACCCATCCATTTATAGAAAACATATCTCCATACCACATATTATTTAAATCATATTCCGGATAGTTTACTGTGGAAAAAAACGATAAATAACCGATCAATGCAGAAAATGAACCGTGTGATAAAATGATATTTTTACATGTACTTGCATATTGAAATGTTGTTATTTCATCGCATTCGAGTATTTTTGCAGTTGGATATGCTTTCATTATTTCCTTAATAATATTATGTGATTGCTCATCTGTTGATATGTACATATTATCAAAATGAATCGTTTTAATGACATTCATGTAATAATTTATGCCCGGACTATGTTTCTTTACATCAGTAAGCCTAATATGAATATACAGGTCATTATTTGCATTATATCGGGCATGGAATGGATTACTTTCTATTATGTTTGCTTTTATTTTATCGGAATGTAAATAGGCGTGCAATAAATTGGTTATGGGGACTGTCTGGAAAAAATTATCATTTGGGTTTAAATTGTCATTTACGTTTTCACAATTATATATTGAAAAATAATTCTCGTCGGTTAATGGAATAATCTTACTGAATGATTTGCTACCGCTGAATAATTTTATACCTAATCTGCGAATTAGAGGTTCATTGTGATAATTAACATGTAGATCGTGTTTTTCAGCGATTAAACTGACCGCTAAATTTCGAATGATCTGGTTTCCAAGTCTCCCATTGTGGTTTGTAGTCGTCATTATACATATTCAAATAATTAATTTTGGACAATCCTACGAAAATATATAACACTAATTATGTCACACCCCTTCAATATTCCAGCTGGAATATATTTATTTGGAAACAACATAAAATTCTAACAGGTTTGTATGTATATGGACGAATCGAATAATGTATACGTTAGTAGTCGGGGTATTCTAAAGAGCTGTAGTTATTACTCGGTTACACCCCAATCTAGTATTCGACAACTAGTAAATTACCCGGACATGCAAACCCTCAATGCCATTTCAAATCCAACTATATATGTTTGCAGTAGTGCGATTCCTCATTTTATATCCAATATATTGTCATTAATTACAACGCCTTTTATATTAGTGAGCGGGGATTGCGATGAAACCATACCATATGATATAATGACAAATGAACAATTCAATGCATTCATTAATCATAAAATGTTACTGCATTGGTTTTGCCAGAATATTGTGATTCGACATGATAAGATCACATGCATGCCTATCGGGCTCGATTATCATACTATGCAATCACATCGTGTATGGGGGGAAATTACATCTGCATCAAATCAGGAATCTATATTAGAGAAGATTAAACAAAATAGTTTATATTTTACAGGTCGGCTTATTAAATGTTATGCTAATTATCACTTCTTAATGGCAACAAAACACGGTAAGTATGATAGACAAGATGCGTATGATAATATAAGCAAAGATCTGGTTTACTATGAACCGAGCAAAACAAATAGACTGGCGACCTGGACGAAACAAGCAGAATATGCATTTGTAATCAGTCCACATGGTAACGGATACGACTGTCATCGAACATGGGAAGCATTAATTCTCGGGTGTATTCCTATTGTAAAAAAATCCGCAATAGACGTATTGTATGAAGATCTGCCGGTTCTTATTGTAAATGAGTGGAAAGATGTAACTGCGAAATTATTACATGATACTGTTGAATGCTATAAAAATAAGGTGTTTAATTTTGATAAGTTGAATTTAAAATACTGGACGGACATGTTTGCAAGCAGAGTATTAAAATGAGATGGATCTATAATGTTGTGAACATTGTAACTCATAATTGTTAAAAATAAATTACGATTAATTTATTTTTTATCACCATAATTGTCCACCTAATCTATATTTATGATGTTACATCCGCGAATCATTACGCCCTTTGTAATATAGATGTTTTGAACTCCGCCTATGGAACCCACTTAGATAGTTGAGTAATAACCACCATTGCGATTGACCATAACGGAATTAACCAATATGGAATTCTAAATATGTCTGGCGCACGATAATCCCACGTGGCATCCATATATTGAATAAACACGGTTTCAATGATGGCCGCAGTAGAGCTCATCAACAAAAAAAACGCCCCCCGAGAATAAGATATATTGAATGCGATAATTGCGGTCAAATATAACATCATCGACAATATGAATCGCATTACTGACGATTTATTATACCAAAAAATCAACATTGTAAGAATGCATAAAATCAACACCTTCCAGCCAATACTCTTGCGAAGTGTATCAATCAACGGATACATATTATTATATTTATAGCATATAATATTTTCCGCATTAATAAAGAAGCCACATGTTGTCTAAATGTAGTGGTAACAAATAGAAAAAGGGTTTAAAATGGGTTAGTGTTTTTATTTTTGGACATATTTGTAGAATTTTTTATCGTTACATGAGATTCAATGCTTTATATATATCGGCAGGGACGTTTTTCATGTGAATCGCTTCGTCTCTCCAACATTGAACGCAATCACTCTTGCTTAGATTCCATTTGGGCGTAATATCCGGCATAATACCGTGGAAGATTTGTTCCGCGCGATCCTTGTGAAAATCAGACGTGGTAATAATAAATTCTGGTAGATCTTCTTGCGAGAAATTACTACTAACCCACCGCTTCAAATACACAAAGTTTTCGGCCGTATTTGTTGCGTTTTCTTCGAGTACGATTTGCACATTGTCTAATACGCTATTTGTTATCATATTAGCCGCTTTGGCAGCTTCGGTTTGTTCATTTGCATCGACTAGCGCGTTTTTAACGCCGCCAGAAATGAATAAAATATTTGGATTTTCCGTTGAGCGTATATATTGAATTGCTGCGTGAATCCGTTCTCCTAGGATCGTTTCATTCGCCGATCCCAATACGACATGAACGTCAGGTTTTGTAGAGTAACAAAATGCGGCGTGCACCATAAACACAATGTAAAACATCAATAATCTCTGTGTGAATACCATTTTCAACTGTTCGTTGTATATTAAGTTGTTTTTGGGTTACTATGTAAAAAAGCATTCAATTTTTTACATATTTGGGCTAGTTTTCATCGTTTTGTATATTATATTAGCACTCGGCGCATTGAGTCCACGTTTAAATCCGTTATAATTTTGGGAGGATTACTCGATGTCTTTATTTTACATAATCTATTGCCGAGAATCACCTTATATGTATGTCGATTTGCATTATTTGTTATACTAATCGAGTGTTTTTCACTTGTATGCTTATTTAATTCTTTCTGTATAACCAACTCTGACCGAAATATTTGCGAAAACTTATCTACATACCAATGTTGCAACCGAACGCAAATAACGATCGATTGATGTCGAATTGACCATACATATCGTATTGAGTGCACTTTTCCAATATATTTATCAAACATATCACATAATATTTGTAGATCCTCATCGGGTTGTGGGTACAATATAAATAAATGAATATAACACTGTTGGTCTGGCTCTAAAATTGTTTGATTTACATTTGCGTCGATCGTTCGATATTGTGTAGCAAATGGTAAAATGAATTTTGATATATAATGCGTTGTTATTGACCCAATGTCGACTCCGTGCAACACATCTTCTACCTGCTCGAGCCGTTGTTTAATTCTGGATAAATCTGCCTTGATATCAATGCTTGCCGAACAGTCCATTTTAGTAATTGTATATGTACGATTTTTTTGCATAATCAAATATCAATTTTTACAGCTCAACTCGTGGATCTTCGACGGTAGTACTTAACGGAGGCTTGGCTGGTTCTCGATTCTTTATTATGCTTTTCACAACCGTATATATGGTTTCTGCTATAATTACTGCAACAATAGTCGCAATAACATATACGACTATCATTAATGGTAACGGTGCACTTATGCTCATGACAACGAGCCAATATGATGTATTATAATAATACAAATATAATCATTATTGTTTATTCAATTTTGCACCATTTTATGCTATACTGAAAATTTTGATATTTTTATTATGCATTTATTTTCACGGGCCGCCGATAAATGATAAAATATGTGCTCGCAACATTCCCGTTTGTGGTTATCTATTTGTATATGATCGATACCATGATTAGTTTTAAACGCTTGTATGGTGTTTTCCCGTTCATCGTCTGTTATAAACGACTTCATACTATTATATATACCATCGTAGCGAATTTCTTTAAATTTTTCCGTTTTATATATGGCAAATCCGTTAAATGCTGATAAACAATATATACTATTTTCGGTCGAATGATCGAGCTTGTTAATTATATAGCTACGCATGGTATTAACGACGGTACTACTTTTTCTACCAAAGCCCCAACAATGGTGCTTAAATTCGTCGATTAATAATGCCCATATATCATAATATCCTCGTCGATTGAATGAAATAGAATCCCAATCGTCATTGTCGTAATTTGTGATGTAGTTATGAATTGTATCTATATTCCAACGGTGTACATTAATCTCATCACAGTCAGCCATTATATGATGTGATACTTCTGTAAGCTCGTTGTATATTACATCTAGGCATGCATTTCTTGCGGTTGCAATCCGTACAGTTCTTAACGGACTAGTGTTATTAATATGTTTTAAGTACACGTCATGATTGCTATTGGTTTTATACTCATTTAATAGTTGTTCAGAATCGTCTGTACAATTATCATATGCAAAAATGCATGATATTTTATATTCATTGTTATCCGTTAATAACTGAATGTTTTGAAAGATTTTGTGTAAATATCTACCACAATTTCTAACACAGAAACCAATAGCAATGTGATATTTATATTCGGGGAGCATTTCATTCATTTTAGTATCATTATAAAATATTTGCTATAATTACACCTATGATATAAAATAAAAGTAAATATTATCGCATTTGATGATAAATTTTTAATTCGTCATGGAGTTTACACCATAAAATAATCATTTGACCCAGGACATACATTTATACCCAAGTTATCTACTAAATATATTTTTTCATCGGCTATTAATTTTGTAACCTTAGCCCATTTCCATTCGACACATTCGTCATGATTCGGTTTTTCTATTTGTTTTACATAACAACATGACATGCCGATTAGTCCGGTGATACAATCGTCCATCTTATATGCAACATGGTTAAAAAAAGAACCGTATTTTATTATACATTCGTAGTTAGTATTGTGTATATTTTTAACAGCATTCATAAATTCGCTCTCGTCGTTTAAAATATAGCGACCGGTCATCTTTACAACGAAGTCTGTGTCATTAATACTATATTTGTCTATGCAATCTAAAACATCTTGTAATTCTTTATAGCCTTTATTGTCTGTTCCTAAGAAATTATTTTCAGTATAATATACTTCACAGTCTAATTCATTTAAAAATGTGTTTCGTGCTCCGTTATTTTCGACAATGATAATTTTGTAATTTTCAATATTTAAATATTTGATTCTTTGTTTTAACACATTAATGCCAATCATATATTGTCTTTTTCTTATTAAACAATCGTTGAATATTGATGTAGTTACAATAAAATAGAGCATACTTATATTACTATGTTATACTTTACTCTTCGATTATTTATATTATTATTATATATTATACTGTTGCATATACACCAATTATGACAAGTTCACAATCTGCTGCATATGTAATAAATCATAGTTCAGGCATTGCACATAAACACGATATTGCCGAATATAAGTGCGATTTATTGCCGCCACATATGAATATTACTGATTTAGCCAATTTATTGGTAAAAATGCAGAAAATATGTTTCCATGATACTAATACCGACAATAATAACAGTGAGCGACTTATCGATTTATTTACGCGTAAAAGCGACAAGACCATTGCAGTTATATTATGCCTCGACATGTTTGAAGACGAGAGTGATTATACTACATTTCGAGATGGCGGTTCGGCTACAATGCAACTAAGTAACCAGAAGTTTCTGCAATATCAACAGCCATGGATTAACGAAGTTTGTCGAGCCAAACTAGGCGCTGTATCGAGCTCGACCAGTCCAGTTGCAATTGTGATGAATATGATCGATATGTATATTAAAACTGAACTTATGAAATCCAAAAAGACGGTCAATGGGGTCTATTTATATATTGAAAAGTCTCCTGAACACGGTTCCGCTGACTTTTTACTATCGTATTATGCGAAATATGGATATGAAAAAATGGCACATGAAGACGATGAATATTTTTACATGTATAAAGCATTTCGCCGTACACCATCGCCAAAGCCGAGTAAGAAGGCGACTGCGAAACGCAGTGCGAAAGCACTGACAACTGCACGAACAACAAAACGCCTATCACTGAAAACATCTAGCAAGTCATCATCGAGTGAAAAGTCAAAATCTAAATAAATGTAGATATTGATACTAATATAGATATTAGTATTAACAAAAATAAATCAAAGAAAAATAGTATAGAGCTGTTGTTATGTAATAATTATATATAAACATATGACTGTCCGCTTTGTTTTGGTTACACTAGAGGCTGCAACAGTAAGAGTTCCTAATGTATTAGAAGATTATATATACTCATTGAATATTATTAGTGAGGTGATTCATATAAGTCAACTCACACTCGACCGCTTAAAACAAACTACTGATATATTTATACTTACCCAAATGTGGTTGGATTTAAACTCACTTTCTACGGAAATTGTTCGATCAGGTAGAATGATATATTTGAATGTGGAAATGTTATCTGAAATAAAAAGAATGGATCAGGTAGTATCGTTAATAAAATCTGGTATAAGAGTGGCGGATTATAGTCTTTCAAACCTGACATTTTTAAAATTATATATGGAAGAAAATAAAATACAGTCAAATGCCTCCACAATTTATTTACCATATCAATATAATTTGCGAGATCAAATCCAAATAGAAAATATTGATGGCGTTTATGCATATGATGTTGGTATAATTAATGCACTGCCAAAACAAGATGCATCTGTTAATAGTGCGCTCACATATCGTCGAACCCGTTTATGGGATAACCTACAGGCTACCGGTTGGAAGTGTATAAATATATTAGGCTGGGGGGCAGCGCGAGATGAATTGCTGAAACGATGCAAAGTAATTATAAATGTACATCATTTTGAATGTTTTAATATATTTGAACAAATACGGTGTGATCGGTTGGTTTTTGCGAAAAAAATTATCGTTTCTGATAAGTCCATTTTTACAGAAAACTATGATTTGTTGGGGAATGTTTTATGGGAGGACTATGACAATATTATCCCGCGCACAAAAGAAGTATTAGAAAAATTTGACATGTATAATAATATAATGAAGTCGTTATCGATGGATGCAGTTATAGCGAATAGACGTAGACAATTATTGGATGCATGTGACCAATTGAAGTAATCGGCAAAAAATTGACTGTATGCAAGGCGTTTAATGAGTAATAACATTATTAGGTGAAATGGATTATTTTAATACAATATGTGATATATCGTCGTATCTTACGTTTGATAATTTTAAATGGTTATTTAATTTTGTAATCATGAAGCTTGGACTATACTTGTTATGGGTATCTATGCATTATGTCGCATCGCATCTATATGTAAGTTGGTGCGTTCCAGCAAATTTAATGGGATTAATTATGTCGCCATTCATGGTGCCTGCACCGCATTGTTTTGGGTTGCGTTGGTTAATTTATCAAGGTGGAAACAGTATTATGGTGATGTGGTCAATATTTGGGGTTTGGTTATTGTCGTTTATTCTGCCGATTAAGAATGATTAGAGATTGGTGCGTGCGTTTGTAACAAATAAAAAAGGTTGGAAGAATTTTATGTTGGTTTGTATTTATTGTTTTTTCATTTTATAAAAATTAGTGACACATGAGTTATTAATGAGGTCAGGATGTGAAGTGTTGGAGGTTTAGATATCGTCGAGGAGGTTAAGGTTGATGTCGTTAATGTGTTCGTTAAGGTTAGGTAGTGTGTGGTGGGTGGGTAG
>Ga0209353_10000927_pt1 | contig 17131 bp, 14 predicted proteins | sample LauGreSpBDMM15SD_2_FD_187561 | JGI IMG/M metagenome (GOLD analysis project Ga0209353, IMG submission 187561) | Freshwater lake microbial communities from Lake Michigan, USA - Sp13.BD.MM15.SD (SPAdes) (version 2) | ecosystem: Environmental > Aquatic > Freshwater > Lake | place: Lake Michigan...
TTTTTTAAAACGAAAAGGTTTTCTTTGCATTAATCACCAATTTATGATTAATGGACAGCTCCCTCTCCTTTGGAGAGGGTTGGGGTGAGGCTTTTGAGCTACTTTATATTTTAATGCGTTTGCCCTGTATATTCTATACTTCTTTCATGGTGATTCAAACATATACCCAGTTGGTGCACATTATAAACACTTTTTTAATTACTAATTAAATCACAATTTTTGGTATATTTGGGGTTTGATGAATACTTGTACATTTTGCAAATGATAAGAATATGGCTAAATTAATGACGTTGGATGTGTTGTCCAGTATAAAAGGTGCAAGCGCTTCTGCAGCGGTGGATGCCCTTTTTCAAACCATCAAGAATGCTCATTTGGAGGCTGATGCTTCTGGGTGGAGTGCCGCCAATGTTGCTTGTTTGGACGATTTACGTGAAGACATCGTCATGGAAAGTTCTGAAACGGAACGTGCCATCATCAAAGGCAATTTCCCTAAAGAAAAAAATGGATATTTAGTAGTGGCAAAAGTAATTGAAAATTAATGGCTTCTGAAATTTTAAAAATACACAATTTGCTAAGCACTGGTCAGCTTTCTTGTACCCAATTGGTACAGGAAAAACTTGACCTATTGGCAAAAAATACCCACCGTTCAGTAAATTTTTTATTGGCTGACAAGGCAATTGCTTTGGCCCAAAAGGTGGATGAAAAAATTAAAAAAGGGGAGAAAATAGGCTTACTAGAAGGGATTCCTTTTGGGGTAAAAGATGTGTTTTTGCTACAGGGCAGTCCTGCCTCGGCAAGCTCCGATTTTTTAAAGCATTATACTTCTCCTTATACTGCCACTGCTATCCAAAAATTATTGGATGCGGGGGCTATTCCTTTGGTTAAAGAAAATTGCGATAGCTTCGGTCACGGAAGTACCAACGAAAATACGGTTTTTGGCGCGGCTAAAAATGCGTTGAATGAAGCTTTAGTCGCCGGTGGTTCAAGTGGTGGGAGTGCTGTAAATGTGGCCAAAAATTATACGGTATTCTCTATCGGTGGCGATACGGGCGGCTCTATCCGTCAGCCTGCGGGTTATAATAAAGTATATGGCTTAAAACCAACTTATGGTCGTGTGTCGCGCTATGGCCTTATGGCTTATGCCTCTTCAACTGATTGTGTTGGTCCCATTGCTTCTAGCCTCGAAGACATTGAAATTGTATTGAATGCCATCAGCGGTAAAGATTACCATGACCAGACGTCTTATGTTTCAACGCCGGTTGACAGCAATAAAGCCATCGACAAATCGACACTCACGGTGGGTTATTATACAGCGTTTGTGGAAAACAAAGGCTTGGATGCTACCATCAAAGAGGATTTCTTAAGGGTGTTGGAAAAATTGAAAGCACAAGGTGTTCAGGTAAAACCGCTTAGTTTCAAGAATGCAGATACGTTGGTATCAACCTATTATGCCTTGGCGATGGCTGAAACGGCTTCGAACTTGGCTCGTTTAGATGGCTCGATGTATGGAGAAAGGATAGAAGCTGATAATTTGAAAGACAGCTATTCTATTACCCGTTCCGAAAACTTTACCGAAGAAACCAAACGCAGGATAGTAGGAGGGAACCAGGTGTTGTCTCAAGGACATTCTGACGAAATATATTTGAAAGCAAGGGCTTTGCGCATGCAAGTGATGGAAAATTTTACCCAAGATTTTGAGCAAGTTTCCATCATTTTGTCTCCCGTAACGCCAACAACGCCTCCTAGCATTGGCAACAGTTTGAAAGATCCATTAGCGATGTATTTGTCTGATATTTATACCATTGGATTCAGTTTGGGCGAAATGCCTACGCTTACTTCCCCTGTGGGAACGGAAACAGGTATTCAAATGACTGCTGCCAAAAAACAAGAGGAGTTGCTATTAAGCTTTGCTAAATTATTAAACGAAACCTTAATTAGTAGTTTATTTGAGGGCTAAGAACTAAATCAAGTGTTGAGTGTTGAGTGTTGAATGTTGAGTAATTCAGTATTAATTTACAAGATTCATATCTTAGGTTTTGATAATTTACTTAACTAACTGTCATTTGAATTATAAATTAGTAATTAAAAATTAATAAAATAAAAAAATCAATTTAAACTCCTCAATTCAATGAATAGTCATCACATAGATAAAAAAAGCTTGGCAAATGCTTTTGGTTTATTTGAGACTGGAGCTATTGATAAAATTGATGTTGGTACAACTAAAGGATTACAAGAAATACACCTTTATTTGTTTAAGGGTTTATATGATTTTGCAGGACAAATCAGAATTAATAATATCTCAAAAGGGGGATTTAGGTTTGCAAATGCTTTATACCTCAAGGAGATTCTGGTAATAATTGACCAAATGCCAGAAAATACTTTTGAAGAAATTATTGCCAAATATGTAGAAATGAATATTGCGCATCCATTTTTGGAAGGCAATGGGAGAACAATGCGGATTTGGTTAGACATGATTCTGAAATCCAACCTGAAAAAAGTGGTGAATTGGCAGTCAGTAGACAAAACACTCTATTTACAAGGCATGGAACGAAGTCCTATTAATGACTTGGAAATTAGAACTTTGCTAGGACAACACCTTACTGATGATATTCATAATAGAGAAATTATATTTAAAGGAATAGAACAATCTTATTATTATGAAGGGTATGAAAGGGAGGATGATTAAGCTTTAATGATATAAAATCAATTTGTAATGATAATTAAAGACGAAATAGCAAAACAAACAATTTATTTTAAATCATTGTGCGAAAATCACCATGTAAGATATCTCTATGCATTTGGGTCTTCAATTACCGATAATTTTGATGAAACCAAAAGTGATATTGATTTATTCGTTGAAATGGATGATAAAGATCCATTAATTAGAGGGGAAAATTTAATTTCGTTATGGGACAAATTTGAGGTTTTTTTTCATCGTAAAGTAGATTTATTAACTTCGTCATCAATTAGAAATCCAATTTTGAAAAAAAATATAGACGCTACTAAGATTCTTATTTATGACGGAAAAAGGGGCCAAATATTTGTCTGATATAATTCAAGCAATTGAATTGATTGATGAGTTTACTCAAGACATTAATAGCTTTAGTAAATATTCATTTGATTTAAAAACACAAAGTGCAGTTGAACGGCAATGAAGTATTGTAGGTGAAGCAGTCAATAAATATGACAATATTGAATCTGATGAAAAGCTTGAAAATGCAAGAAAAATAGTTGGGTTTCGAAATAGACTAATTCATGCTTATGACTCCATAGATGCATCAATAGTTTGGGTAATTATAAAAAATTACCTCCCACCTTTAAAACAAGAAGCTGTAATAAAGTTTAATAGTTACAATTAAATATTGCTTTTCAGTGAATGGTAATACTTAAATAAAGAAATTAAGATATTAAAAAAACGAAATACTTTAATGGATATAGATCAATTATCGGAAGCTTTAGAAAATGAAGGCTTAGAAGTCGTTATTGGACTCGAAACACACATCCGATTAAATACCAAAACAAAACTTTTTTGTTCCTGTGCCAATGAAGAAGCTACTTCAGCCAATACTAATATTTGTTCCGTGTGTACAGGACAAATGGGGGTGTTGCCTGCCATCAACAAAGAGGCGATTCGCAAAGCCATTTATTTTGGAAAGGCGGTAAACTCATCTATGAAAAATGAGGTGATTTGCTGGGATAGAAAGCATTATGAATATCCTGACCAACCTAAAAACTTCCAGTTAACACAATTTCAAAAACCGATCATTCCTGATGGGGAGGTGTTTTGTTACCGTGACAATGGTACCCAATTTTCGGTACAATTAGAACAGGTGCATTTGGAAGAAGATGCGGCCAAATTGATGCACGAGAAAACCCAGACCTTGGTAGATTTTAACAAGTCGGGCGTGCCATTGATTGAGGTGGTGACCAAACCTTGCATGCATCACTTGAAAGATGCCTCTACTTATGCGCAATATTTACAACGTATTGTTCAAAACTTAGGCATCTCTGAAGCTAACCTTGAAAAAGGGGAATTTAAGTCTGACGTTTCTGTTTCTTTAAGAAAAAAAGGGACTTCGGATTTGAATGCCAGAACGGAAATCAAAAACCTGAATTCGTTTAAGTTTATTGTTGAAGCTTTAGAAGAAGAAGTAAGCGGACAGTTTGCTTATTACAACGAGCACAACAAATCCTTCAGACCAGACCAAACGACTGTACTTTGGGACGAGGAATTGAAACGCACCAAGGTGATGCGTAAAAAAGAATTCGCCGCCGATTACCGTTTTGCTTTGGAACCGGATATTCCATTTATCTCCATCAAAAAAGAAGTGGAAAGCATTTCGGTGGATACCCGTTTGTTGCCATTCTCTATTGAAACCACTTTGATTGAAAGTGGTATTTTGCCACAAGATGCGAAATTCTTTACGGCTGATGCTGTTCGTTCTAAGGTATTTTTAGGGATCAATGAACAAATGAATGATCCTGCTTTTGTAGCTAAAGCACTGGCCAATAACTTAAAAGTTGAAGACTATACCAAAGTAAGCACGCAGCAATTGGCGGACATGTTTACTTTATACAAAGCAGAAAAAATAACGGTTATTTTGTTACAGCAAGCCTTGAAACAAATCATTGAAAATTCTGCTTTTGATTATACTCATTTTTTCAAAGAGAATAGCATTTCTGACGAAGTCATTCAACAAAGTATCGATAAAGCGATTGCAGAAAATGCAGAAGTTGCAGCTGAAATCAAGGCGGGTAACCAAGGAAAAGCGGGCGTATTGGTAGGTAAAATCACCAAAGAATTGGGCAAAGGCGCAAACGGAAAAGTAATTCGTGAGCTGATACTTGCTCAATTGGCAGCGGCGCATGTGGCTGAAAATGCAGTGAATGAGGCAAGCGCAGTGAAAACTAAAGCAACCGGATCAGCTACGACTCATGAAGACGAAGAACTTCCACAGATTCCGGTCATCATCAAAGATATTTACCGTACACACAAAATATCTCAGATTAACCAAGAATTTATACAACAAGAAATCACTTTATCAGGTTGGGTGGCTAGTTTACGAGATCACGGTGATTTAGTATTTATTGATTTAAGAGATTCTAGCTACGAAGTTTTACAGGTTCGTTTGGATAGAAGTCATTTTGCAAATTTAGATGACCTGGCCAAATTAAAACCAGAATCTGTCATTGCTGTAAAAGGTAATATTATTGAACGTGCCGAAGACGATTTTAACAGCAGTATTCGTACCGGTAAATTGGAGTTGGATGCCCGTGAATTGGACATCCTAAACCTTGCCAAAACACTTCCTTTTGAAATTAAACGTGCGTCGAAAACCAACGAAACGCTGCGTTTCCAATATAAATTCTTAGACCATAGAAGTCAGGAAAACCGTTCGGCCATCATCAACCGTCATAAAGTAATTAAGTTGTTGCGTGATGTGTTGGATGCGGAGAATTTTATTGAGATTGAAACGCCTGTCTTGACTGCAGGTACCGACGAAGGGGCAAGAGAATTTATTGTACCAAGTCGTAAGTTTGCAGGTTCCTTTTATACCCTTCCACAAGCGCCACAACAGTTCAAACAAATGTTGATGGTCGGTGGATTTGAGCGTTATTTCCAGGTAGCGCGTTGTTTCAGGGATGAAGATTCCCGTGGCGACAGACAACCAGAATTCACGCAGTTGGATATGGAAATGGCTTATGCCAGCATGCAGGAAATCATTGACTTGAATTCAAAATTGTTCATAGAAGTAGTGAATAAACTGTACGCTGACAAATGGATTTTGAAACCATTCAGAATAGTGGATTACTACGAAGCCATGGATAAATACGGTTGTGATCGTCCTGATTTGCGTTATGGTTTGGAAATGCAAGACATTACGGACATCGTAAAAGAAACGACATTCCAGGTATTTGCAAAACCAATTGAAGATGGTGGCATTGTAAAATGTATCAAGGTAGATGCAGGTTTGCAGAAACAACGTTTGTCCAAAGGTCAGATAGAAAAATTAACTGCGCTAGCACAAGAAAATGGCTTGGGTGGTTTGGCGTATATCTTTGTAAATGAGGCAACTTCAGCCGAACGTTTACAATCGCCTATCATTAAATTCCTAGGCGAAGAAGTAGCAGAAAATATAGTAAAAGCGACTAATGCAACAGTAGGAGATGTGGTATTCTTTTCCGCCGCGAGTTATGCTACAGCCAACAAAGCCTTGGATGCAGTGCGTCAGGAATTAGGCCGTATGTTGAATTTGATTAACCCAAAAGAACTTTGTCCTGCTTGGGTGGTTGATTTTCCATTCTTCGAAAAAACAGATGAAGGTCGTTGGACCTTTACACACAATCCTTTCTCTATGCCAAAGGTAAAAGACCTTGACAAGCACATGAATAGTGAGAATGTGGGTGAGATCATTGCGCAACAATACGATTTTGTATTGAATGGTTATGAAATAGGAGGTGGCTCGGTTCGTGCGCACAAAGCTGAAATTTTAGAAGCTACTTACCGTAATATGGGTTACGATAAAGAAGAAATGCTGAAAAGCGTTGGCAACATGTACGAGGCATTCCAATATGGTGCACCTCCACACGGTGGTATCGCTTGGGGAGTTGACCGATTAATGATGATCTTAGAAAGGAAAACTTCTATTCGTGAAGTAATGGCTTTCCCTAAAACTGGTTCAGGTGAAGATTTACAATTCGGTAGTCCTTCGCCATTAAGTAAGAAGAAAGTAGAGGAAATGAATATTAGGGTGATATAAGGATTTAAGCCAGCATTCCTTCAAGGGTTGCTGGCCTTTTTACATTTGATATTTTTTTGTCTTTGTTAAACTTCTTGATCAACATTTTTTATCCTCTTTATATTGCACCTTAATTCTTTGATCCTTAATGATTCCCTTGTGCTTTTCATCTTCACTTATGGTGTACACTTCTAACACTTCGTATTTCATATTGTCTTTGCTTCGGGTAACAAAATATTTACCTTCATCAGTCATTATTACCTTGCGACATGATGAATGTTTTTTAGTGAATCCAAACATCATAGAAAGAGAGGGCGAAATTTATTTTCCCTCTCTTTTTTTAATTGTACTATTCAAATGGTCTTTTTAATCAAATTATTTTCTCGGACGACCCTAAATATTAATAGTGACCATAATTATATTGTGTGGCACGAATGTGCTATTTATTTGCTGCAGCTTTGGTGGGCATGATGGGATTTATATTGACAAAACATCTTATATTTGTTTGTGTAAGGCAAGTGTTTAAAAATGACTAGAAAAATTGCCCTCAAAAAAGAGAATTAATTTAGCGCATACCAATGAAAATTGCCTTTTTGTTTCCATATCCTTCCGGTACAGCACCTTCTCAACGCTTTCGTTTTGAACAATATTTCAGCGATTTGACACAAGCTGGAATAAAGTATGAACTGCATTCGTTTTTGGATGAGCCTACCTGGAAAGTCTTGTACAAACCTGGTCACCAATTGGCCAAAGTGAGCGGTATTGTTTTGGGTTTTTTTAGAAGAGCTTTGTTGATGTTCCGCTTGTTGGGTGTTGATTATGTTTTTATTCACCGAGAAGTAACTCCAATTGGACCACCCATTTTCGAATGGATCATCGCTAAAATTCTACGTAAAAAAATTATTTATGATTTTGATGATGCCATCTGGATTCCCAATACTTCTTCAACCAACCGAATTGTTGCCGGTATTAAATGGCATGGGAAAGTAGCCAGTATTTGTAAATGGGCTTATAAAGTGAGTTGTGGCAATGAATTTTTATGCGCCTTTGCCCGACAGTACAATTCTAACGTGATTTATAATCCGACAACGATTGATACGGTCAATTTGCACAATCAATTGAGTAACCATGAAGTGCAACGACCCGTAATCGGCTGGACAGGAACGCATTCGACCATGATGTATCTCCATGAAATTGTGCCAGTAATGGAGGTTTTGTCTCGCAAATTTGACTTTGATTTTGTGGTGATTTCAAATCAAGCGCCTGATTTTGAATTGTCTAATTTGAAATTTATTCCCTGGAACAAAGCAACTGAAATTGCTGATTTGGCTAGGTTGAATATTGGCATCATGCCTTTGTCAGAAGATGCTTGGGCAAAAGGGAAATGTGGTTTTAAAGCATTGCAATACATGGCTTTGGGAATTCCGGCTTTGGTTTCGCCTGTAGGCGTGAATGTAGATATCATTCAGGATAATTATAATGGCTATGTTTGCGCAACACAGGCAGACTGGGAAATGGCACTGACTTCTTTGTTGCTGGCTCCGGATAAAAGAGTGGCTTTGGGTAAAAATTCAAGGAAATACATAGAGGAAGAATTTTCAGTATTGGCTAATAAAAATAATTTTTTAGCCCTTTTTGCTAAATAATCTATTGTTGTTTGTACTTTTGCTGAAATATTATTCCGATGAAAACCGTAATTAAACTTGATGCCATTGATAGAAAAATTTTAGATTTCCTCCAATTAAATTCTAATATCACCAATGCGCAATTGGCCAAAGAAGTTGGTTTGTCTCCAGCACCGACCTTGGAACGCGTTAAAAAATTAGAGCAATCAGGATTAATAAAGTCGTACCATGCAGAATTGGATACTGACAAGCTTGGGTTGGGTGTAGGGATATTTATTCTGGTTTCCTTGTCTAGCCATAAAATGAATCAAATTTTGACTTTTGTGGAAAAAATAGACATGATCAAAGAAGTGATAGAATGTCACCACATTACCGGTTCAGGCGATTTTTTATTGAAAGTATTGACCACAGACATTGCTTCTTATCAAAACTTGATTTTAGATAAATTGAGCCAAATTGAGGAAATTGGTAACATGAAATCGATGGTGATTTTATCGAGTTTTAAGGATTCTAAAGTAATGCCGATTCCTTGATGATAGAGGGTTTTGATCTCATGTTGATTTATAAAGTATAATATATTAAAAGTAACTAAAGTCCTAGTTTTTCGCGGTAGAGTACCGATAGTCCAATGTAAGAAAATATCAGCGGTTATCTGTCTAATCTGCTTGATTCGCGTTCCATCCCGCTCTTGCGGGATTATCTTTGACAAAGAACCCCGTTGAAAAACGGGGCCAAATTGCACACAGATTTGGCGAATTAAGCGGGTCATCACGGATTTAATAGGTACAAAATTACTTAACTTAACGACATTGCCCGAAACCTGACCCGCAGGGAACGTCCTAAATATTCAATTAAAACTTATTTTTTGTTCAATCTTTATCCAAGTAAATAAAAAAACTACCCTGTTATCTTTTTCAAAAAGGCAATTCCTTCCTCAAAATCATTACTGATTTCTCCATCAAGAATTGCTTCACGTAAACGGATTTTAAGTTCTCCTACTTCCTTACCTGGAGCCAAACTAAAAATCTCCATGATGGCTTCTCCGGTTACTGCAGGTTGAAAATTACGTACTTTGTCTTTTCCTTCAATCTCCTTTAATTTTTCTTCTACGCGGTCAAAATTGGCCAGGTACTTTTTTACTTTCGTTTCATTTTTGCTGGTCACATCGGCCCTGCAAAGTATCATCAGGCTTTCAATGTCTTCACCTGCATCAAACAACAGTCGGCGTACTGCAGAGTCGGTCACTTCTTCTTTTACCAAAGCAATAGGTCGTAAATGAATGCGTACCAGCTTTTGTACAGCTTTCATTTTTTCATTCAAAGGTAATTTCAGTTTCCTGAAAATCTCTGGAACCATTCTCGCGCCCAAATCTTCATGGCCATGAAAGGTGAAACCTACTTTGGGATGGAACCTTTTGGTGGGCGGTTTGGCAATGTCATGCAAAATAGCTGCCCAGCGTAACCATAAATCGTTCGACTTTAAGGCTACATTATCAAGTACTTGCAGGGTGTGGTAAAAGTTGTCTTTGTGCGATTTTCCGTCACGGGTTTCAACACCCAAAAGCGCCACCATTTCTGGGAAAATCAGGTGCAGTAATTCACTTCCAAGCAGTAATTTAAAACCGTAAGATGGCTTGGGGGCAAGGATGATTTTATTGAGCTCGTCAGCGATCCTTTCACCAGAAACGATACTGATTCTTTCGTTGTTTTTTTTGATAGATTCGAAGGTGCTTGGCTCAATATCAAAATCGAGTTGGGCACTGAAACGCAATGCACGCATCATTCGCAAAGGGTCGTCAGAAAAAGTAATGTCAGGATCAAGTGGTGTGCGGATGATTTTCTTTTTGATGTCTTCTAATCCTCCGAATGGGTCCAGGATTTCGCCAAAGTTCTTTTTGCCTAAATTGATGGCAAGGGCATTGATGGTGAAATCTCTGCGGTTTTGGTCGTCTTCCAGGGTGCCATTTTCAATGGTTGGTTTGCGTGAATTGACGTTGTAAGATTCTTTTCTTGCGCCAATAAATTCCACTTCCCAGTCACCAATTTTTAACATGGCTGTGCCAAAATTCTTGAACACCGTCACCTGAGGTTTGTCAGGATGTGCATTTGAAACGGCCAATGCCAGTTCAATTCCACTTCCCAAACAGACGATGTCAATGTCTTTTGAAGGTCGGTTCAACACCAAGTCTCTCACAAATCCGCCAATAACAAAACAGTCAACTTCGAGTTGATGGGCAACATCAGATACCAATCGAAAGATGTCGTTTTCTAAAAGTATGGATTTGTAGTTGGACACCGATGTATTAATTTTGAATTAGTAATTTTGAATTTTAAATTTTGAATTGACTAGAAAAAACAATTTAAGCTTTTCCTCCTAATATGGTATGTCCCATTTTGTCTCTTTTGGTTTTGAGGTAAGCTTCGTTGTGTACATTGGGTTCAATCTCGATAGCAATACTGTCTACGATTTCCAAACCGTATCCAATCAATCCTGCTCTTTTTTTAGGGTTATTCGAAATTAAATTGATTTTGCTGATGCCTAAATCTCTTAAAATTTGAGCGCCAACGCCATAGTCTCTTTCATCCATGTTAAAGCCCAATTTTACATTTGCCTGAACGGTATCGAGTCCTTGTTCCTGCAATTTGTAGGCTTTCAATTTGTTTAACAATCCTATGCCACGACCTTCTTGGTTCATATACAATACCACACCTTTGCCTGCTTTCTCTACCATTTCCATGGCTGCATGTAACTGAGGGCCACAATCGCAACGGCATGACCCAAAGATATCGCCGGTGACACAGGATGAATGTACACGTACATGTACGGCTTCATCCGGTTCCCATTTGCCTTTTACCAATGCCAAATGACTTTCGTCTGTATTGATTTGACGGTAGGCAATCAATTCGAAATCTCCCCATTCGGTTGGCATTTGTACGCCAATTTCTCTTTTGATTAAGGAGTCTCTTTCTAAGCGGTAAGAGATTAAGTCTTTGATAGATACCAGCTTGAGGTTAAATTTGTCTGCTAAAATTCTTAGTTCGGGCAAACGTGCCATGGTACCATCTTCCGTTAAAATTTCTACCAAAACGCCTGCGGGTTGAAAACCTGCCAAACGGGCAAAATCAATGGTCGCTTCGGTGTGGCCTGTACGGCGAAGTACGCCACCATTTTTGGCCCTTAGCGGAAAAATATGTCCTGGTCTACCCAAGTCGCTTGGAGTAGTATGTGGGTTAACAAGTGCTTTTACTGTTTTAGACCTGTCTTGTGCCGAAATTCCTGTGGTGCAGCCATCGCCCAATAAATCAACGGAAACGGTAAAGGCTGTTTCGTGACTGGAAGTATTGTTACCGACCATGGGCACCAATTGTAATTCGGCACAACGTTCTTCTGTGAGTGCTACGCAGATCAATCCGCGTGCTTCTTTGGTCATGAAGTTGATGATTTCTGGCGTGATGCATTCTGCAGCGCAGATCATATCTCCTTCATTTTCACGGTCTTCGTCGTCTACAACGACTATAATTTCGCCTCTTTTGATGGCGTCTATTGCTTCTTGAATTTTATCTAACATATCCATTTGATCAATCTAAACCCGCGTGCATTGATTTGTAAAATAAAAAAATAACATCTTACAAATTTAGAATTAATTCAGCTTAAAGTACCTTTAAAAGGCGCTTTATTTCTTCCATAATAAAATTTAAAAATGACAACAACGATTAAAGTCTCCCTTTTTTACGTTTTTGGTATTCACGCTCTTCAAACATAAACCTCAATGGGCCTTTTTTATTGAGGTATTTTTTTATTTCATCAAAAGAAAAAGTGAGCTCAGGATTAGGCGATAAATCTTGTTTGTCACGGGGAAAATCAAAGTCATAACAAAACACAATGGTACTTTCTTCTATGTAAAAGTTATTTAAGTGTTCTAGTCCAAACTTATGATTTTTAAACAAATGACTGTTTTTATTGTATTCTTGTGTACCAATTTCATTGACTTTTCTGTCAATATGGTCTTGTAAAAGGGAATTGCAAAGGGTCAATAAATCTTTGGTGGTAAAAGGGTTTAGTAAATCTTTCCCCATAATTGGGTCGCCGGTTTTGAGGTCAAAGCTGTAAAATTTCACCACTGTACTGTGGTTGCTGGTCAGAAACTGATTCACCACCCTTAAACACAAAATGTTTTCACGGTTGTATTTTTGTGCGAAATCTGAACTGATAATACCATGCAACATGCCATGGTGTTCTTCAGATTTGACTACTTCATTGTAAATTTCCTGCTGTGTCTGCCCTGTAATTGATTTTATGTCAAGCTGTTTGTTGATCCTTTCGGCCACTCGACTGTCTTCTAATACTATTCTGGGAATTGTAATGTTGGGAGAATAGGTGGATTCTTTGAAGAGGTTTAGTTGTGCGATATAAGCGCTTTTTCCATCCTTTGGAAGTTCAACCATCTTGGCTTTGAATACAGATTGGTGCATGGTTTCATGGTCATGAAAAACGCCTTTTAGCCTTTCCTTGTCATGTATGCGGGTGGTAAAACTGACCTTTAATTTACCGTTGGGATTTTTTTCTTCCATGATGAAATTGTCATCATTGATGGTGCCCATGATGTTGTGCTTTATACCGCTGGTATCATGAAAATAATATCCTGACAACTTATTGCTGTCAATGTATATGGCGATCACAAGTCCGTCATCTTCTGCTATGTTCCCTTTGAAAACATAAAAGTTGTCCTGCAATTTGTCTTCAAAATTGTCTCCTGCTTTTTTTTGTTTGTAACAGGAAATTAAGCTCAAAAAAAATAAAGAGAGTAATGATATTAAAACTTTTCGGGTGCTCATTTATGGTTTTATTTTTAAGAATGTAATCTTTGCAACCTTCTTGGTTAAAGTGAATCGTTTAACCAGTTAAGTGAAATGAGGTATTGTAATCAGTGAATCAATACTTGCTTATCTGGTTTGTTTGGGGCGTTTCCCGCTGAGGAGGTTCGCGCTTTCGGCACACTCTATGACTTAAATTACTGACAATCAATTTAATTGGTTTCAATCCACGGGTAATCGTTTATTGTGTTTCAATTAAGGATGAATGGTGGTCAGTAATATTTACCCAACAAATATCACAACTATCACACAATTTCCAAACAATAAATAGTCATTATTAAATATTAAATCATTGGTCACATTAAAATTAGATTAAAATTAGATTAAAATTAAATTGGGCTATCGGATGAATTTAATAATTTCTTTCATAATATTGAGGAAAGAAATGACTTTAAAATGAATATTGCTTATATAAATTCTTTCACAGAACGTTTTGCAACTATTTGTGGCCATGATTTTAATCCTCATGAGCTCATGAATAATTTCCCCAGTGATGCCGACTATGGGAAAAATGATTTTAGAGAAATCATTGATGAAGTAATTAAAAACGCCAATAAAATTAACCTGTCTATTTTAGAGTCAAGTATTCATAAAAAAGATTTTAATAATTTTTTAAAAAATATCAATTACCCTTTTTTAGCGATATACAATAAGAAAGGAAAAGTATTCCCTGTAATCATTCACCAAAATGAGCAAAATAACTGGGTGGGAACTTACCTGGAGAATGAAGATTTTTATGCCATAGACATCAATGGGATCAAAAATCACCTCCAACATCCGGAGGGAAATGAGAAGGATTTTATCATCCTGTCTCCAATTTCACTCAACTCTTTGGTGAGTGATGGGACACATGATGGGGCTCCTTTGACACCAATGAAAAGGTTGTTCAGGTTATTGAAAAACGAAAAACAAGACATTGGATATATCTACATTTATGCAATAGCCATTGGTTTGATTAACCTTTCTTTGCCTCTTGGAATTCAGGCAATTATAGGCTTAATTTCTGGAGGGATGATATTTAACTCAGTAATCATCTTAATCTCCCTTGTGATTATTGGAACACTGATCAGTGGTGGTTTGCAGATTCTTCAAATTTCTTTGGTGGAAACACTGCAGAAAAGGGTTTTTGCAAAAGCATCTTTTGAATTTGCATTCAGGATTCCGAAAATGAAAACCGAGGAAATTTTAAACTATTATCCTCCTGAATTGATGAACCGTTTTTTTGATATCCTTACCATTCAAAAAGGGTTACCTAAATTGTTGATTGACCTGAGTGCTGCAATGCTTCAGATCATGTTCGGCTTAATACTGCTCGCATTTTACCATCCAATATTTATCGTATTTGGTATTGTACTGATTGGTTTTTTGTTAGTTACTTTCTATGTATCCGGTCCGAAAGGGTTGTCTTCAAGCTTGGTGGAATCAAAATACAAATACAAAATTGCACACTGGCTGGAAGAAATCGCCAGAACATTGTCCTCCTTCAAGCTGGCAGGATTTACGAATTTACCTTTACAAAAACTCGACTATTTCTTAAATGGGTACCTGAATTCCAGGCAAAATCACTTTAAGGTCTTGATCCTTCAATTCGGAAATATTATCCTGTTCAAAACGGCCATCACGGGTGGTTTGTTGATTATGGGTAGTTTATTGGTGGTGAACAGGGAAATTTCTCTTGGACAATTTGTTGCTTCTGAAATTGTAATCATTTTGATTATCAATGCAGTAGAGAAATTTGTGGTTAACTTAGATGTAATCTATGATTTGCTGACTGCCGTTGAAAAATTAGGGAATGTGTCCGACATTCCATTGGAAAAAAATGATGGTGTCATTATTGATCGTGGTGACGATGATAAAGGCATTACACTTGTAGTGAAAGACCTGAAATACAAATATCCGGATGCCAAAGAGTATGTATTGAATGGGGTGAATTTTAGCATTTATCCAGGTGAAAACATTTGTATTGCTGGTTATAATGGTTCGGGTAAAAATACGTTGCTTCAAATCATTTCGGGTATCTTGGAAAATTATGAAGGTGGAATTTCTATCAATAAATTATCGCTCAGGGATATAAACCTGAATTCTTTGCGTGATGTGGTGGGGAGGTACAATTCAAAAGAAGATATTTTTGAATCCAATATCTTTGACAACATCAGTATGGGAATAGCCCGAACTACCATCAATGATGTAAACTGGGCCATTGAAAAAGTGGGATTAAGTGACTGGACCAACCAACTTCCGAAAGGATTGAATACCCAAATGATTTCTGGAGGAAAAGGAATTAATTCTACGATTATCAAAAAAATTATCCTGGCCCGAGCCATCGCCGAAAAACCCAATTTGTTGGTGACAACTGACTTCTTGGGCGGATTTGAAAAAGCTGAAAAATTAAAACTGATTTCTTTATTGCTCGACAAATCCAATGGTTGGTCATTGCTGAGTGTAACCAATGACCCTGCATTGCTTGCCAATTGTGACAGGATATTACTGATGGAAAAAGGTGTGGTGGTTGCAGAAGGTACTTTCGAACAAATGAAAAAAAATCAATTGTTCAGGGACATTATCCTGAATTAGAAAATCAAGTGTATTCAAACTTCCAAAAGCCATTTAACGAATCCATATAATGCTGAATATATCTAAAAATAAAATTCCCCAAATAGCTGAAAGCGATAAATTTTACGCCATGAAATTACTCAATACGCTCCAAACAGGGCGAATTGTTGCGTATTGCCTGGTGGGTATATTTGTAATTTGTTTGTTTGTAATGGTCTTGCCCTGGCAACAAAACATTTATGCCAATGGTGAAGTAACGGCCCTTACGCCACAAGACAGACCGCAAACCATAGAAACAGCCATTGCAGGTAGAATTGAACATTGGCATATCAGGGAAGGTCAGTTTGTGAACAAAGGGGAAATCATTGTGGATATTTCTGAAATCAAAGATAAGTTTTTTGATCCCGAACAGTTGACCCGAATCCGCGAACAGCTGCAAGCCAAAAGCAACGGTTTAGAAGCTACTCAGGTTAAAATAAATGCCTTGAACAACCAAATTGCTGCCTTGCAAAATGCCTTGAAATACAGTTTGCAAAAAGCCAACAATAAAATCAGGCAGTCCACTTTAAAGGTAAAATCTGACAGTGCTGATTACCAAGCAGAAAAATTAAATTATGACATCGCCAAAAAACAATTTCTTCGTCAGGAAATTCTCTACAAACAGGGCTTGAAATCATTGACAGAACTGGAACAGCGCAAACAGAAATTTCAGGAATCACAGGCAAAATTAATTGCGGTGGAAAATAAATATTTGTCCACCAGAAATGATTTGATGAATGTGAAAATTGAACTGAATTCAATTCAGGCAGAGTATACGGATAAAATTTCCAAAGCGACTTCGGATAAAAGTTCGGCGGTTTCTTATTTTTCTGATGCGACTTCTGAATTTTCTAAATTGAAAAATGAACAGGCCAACCAGGAAATCAGACGCAAACAATACAATATCAGGGCGCCACAGGATGGCTACATCATCAAGACGCTGAAAGAAGGAGTAGGGGAAACAGTAAAAGAAGGGGAAGCGATTTGTACCATTATGCCCGATGAGCCAGCGATGGCCGTGGCAATGTATGTGAAACCAATGGATGTTTCGCTGTTGTCAAAAGGTAGAAAGGTAAGGATTGAATTTGATGGCTGGCCTGCATTACAGTTTAGCGGCTGGCCTTCTGTTTCAGTAGGTACTTTTGGTGGCGTAATAGATGTTATTGATTTTGTAGACAGTAAGGAAGGGAAATACAGAATTTTGGTTCGCCCTGACCATAATGATGATCCCTGGCCAAAACAAATCAGGATGGGCTCAGGTGTAAAAGGCTGGGCAATGCTCGATGAGGTGCCGATTTGG
>Ga0209353_10000928_pt1 | contig 17127 bp, 18 predicted proteins | sample LauGreSpBDMM15SD_2_FD_187561 | JGI IMG/M metagenome (GOLD analysis project Ga0209353, IMG submission 187561) | Freshwater lake microbial communities from Lake Michigan, USA - Sp13.BD.MM15.SD (SPAdes) (version 2) | ecosystem: Environmental > Aquatic > Freshwater > Lake | place: Lake Michigan...
AAAAGTAGACTCAGAGTCAAAAGAACATCAACTTATTTTGGAAAAGGAAAAAGTGATTGAGGACTTAATACGGCAGTATAATACACAGCAACAACAACAGCAACAGCAACAACAGAAACAATCAAACGGTTCTAATGATGAGAAAGACCAAAATGTAGCCGTTGATTTCTTTTTAAAGATGGTTAAGACTTACTTTGCATTGGTTCTTAAATTCGGAGATACTGTGGCCAATGCAGTTATACGAATGACTATGCCATCTCAAATTGCCGATCCTATTATTTCAAATAATCCGTTGAATATAGCCGACTTAGTGAAAACCGCGGACCGCGTTAACCAAGTATTAGCCAATCCCGATTTCAAATCGGAATTAGGACATATGTTTGACAATACGAGTGATGCAGTCAATCCTCAAATCAAAATGTTATTGAACAAGATGGCGGATATTATTATGGATGTAGCTGGTAAAACGGGTTCAAAGTTAGCTAGCACCGCCGCTCTTTCATTGTCGGCTTTTCCTCCATTTGCAGTAGTATTTGATATTGCAAATTTGTTAAGTGTGGGAATCAATGCGGTCTCAAGTGGAGTGAATATGGTTTCTACGGCTGCCAATAGTGGGTCAAAGGTGTTAGGTGCTTTTAATGATGCTCCTAGTGTGGATATCAATAAATATATGGCCAATACTGTAGACCCAAGTAAAAAACCGACTGCACCAGTGTCTCCTCCCGGCTCACCACCAAGTTCTCCACCTTCTAGCCCTTCTAATAAAAAGGTTATTGACAACAAGGTTATTAATAAGGTTGGAGGGGGTCTGAATGAAGTGGGTGAACAATTTATTACTGACATTGGTTTCAAATCCACATTCGATAAGGTAACAAATATAGTTAGGGAAATAAAAAATGTACGTTATAATGTGGAAAACGAATTTACACCAATATTTAATGGATTGGTTGAAAAGTATACAAGAGACCCATTTCAACGCGGAGGTAAAAAAACAAGACGTCATCGAATCAGCCAGACGATTCATCGAATTGATAAAATGATTAAAGATTATCATCAAACGAATCAAGTGAAAAAAACAAAACGAAAGAAATAAAATATTTTCTTTTTTTAGTGAAAGCAATTCATTTACTAAAAATTTAAAAAAATGAAATGCTTTGATACAAATAGTTTAAATGCATTTTATGAAAATGAACACCCCTTTATTCAAACAATACAACAATTCGGGAGACTTAATCAGTCTTCAACAAGTAAAAGAGCGTATTACGGAGTTACTTGGAAGTAATGAAATCATTTTTCAAAGTGAAATTCAAGATGAAATAGAAAATGAAATTCAAAGTGAAATCGATTTTTATAAAATGCAGATTTGGTGTTTTGAACGGGGAGAAGGAGGAGAAGAGCATGGAGAAGGAGGATTCGATAGAAACAAATACACATGCAATCAAATTGACGAAGATACCATCTGGTTCACGACACGCCAAGAAGAAGAAATTAAACTTTTGAAACATCAAGTTTCTAAGTTAGAAGACACTGTTGCATTATTGATTCGCATTATCAAAGAAAAATAGAGATAGTAGATAGATAGTATATTGTATTTTATAATCATCCTTTTTTATAAAAATTGAATTCATATTATATTAGATAATTCTCTATACTAACAAATATGGACTTACAACAACAACAACAATTAGTGGAACAATACCTTGCTCAAATGACCCCGCTTCAAATGCAAGCTTTTGAGATTGCTCGAAGTCATTTGAATACTTCATTCAGTATTGTCAAGAGCAATGGATTCAAACAATGGATTGCCGAACAAAAAAAATTGAAATAATAATAACTTATTCTATCTTTATTATTATTGTCTCTATTATTAACCACTATGCAAGCCACTACTACAATGGTTCATCCATTCCGTTATAAATTATCTTTTGAAATGAGCGAAGAGTTGTATCGATTTTCCAAAATTCATCAATACGAAGACCGAGAGACATTTAAAGAATCATGGACACAATGGCTTAAAGATGCAGACACGATGGTTCAAGCAGAGATTGACAGACATATTGCCAATGAATACAGAGGAGACGTTTTAACAAAGATGTATAAAAGTTCCCGTTATTATCACTGTAACAAAAGTATGGCGCCAAAAGAATGTGTTAAGAGGAAATCGTATGATTCGGCCAATCATGAATTGATTGAACTGATGGACTCGCACATTATTATGGTTTACGATTTACCTCCAAAAATAGGATTTATACAATTTTGTGAATTGCATCAAAAGGATGAAAAAGACGGCTCTTTAAAGAAGAAGTATAAAAATCGACATTATCTAATTGTTCGTGATAAAGTCGTTTAGAAATGTGCTTTAGTATTGTATTATGACGACTCGACTAACAAAAAATACCATAAACGAACTAACTATTCAACCACTGATTGTAGCCATTCCAGATTATCGCTCTTTTTTTTATACATTTCATAGTGTTGAACCCTTGGAGATTAGTTTATTGAATGAAGAATATATTGAATCAAGTGAATGTATTCAGTCGCCTTTTGTTTTACTAACAAGTGACAAGATTCTAGTGACACCTCCTTTGGCGTTTCTAACAAATGTGAAACGATGTATTGATATGTATGTGCATCTTATGAAGGGAATTGAATTGTTGAATGAAGTGGGGATTGTTCATTTGGATATTTCATGGAGGAATATTATTGTGAAGGATGGAGTGTTGCCTCTTTTAAAAGGGTTTGAACATTCTGTAATAAAAGTAACAACTAACAAAATGTTAGAAAGACCGATTGAATGTCGGACCATTCGTCATATGATTGGACGCGGGTTGACGGGATTGTCTAAACATACTGCAGAAGAAATAAGTGATGGGGAAGAAAGCGACATTGCATTTCTGATGCCTTACATTAACAAACCTAATGTCATTGATTCGCTTTTAACAAATTCTAAAACATGGAATGTTTATTCGTTGAATCATTTGTTTTTGGATTTATTTGCAAGTGATAACCTTGTAAATCATGTGAATGAATTTGTAATGAAGTGGCAAAAATTATTGAAACAAACAAATCATGAACCCAAGTATTATATTGAAAAAACCATTGACTTAATGGTGTCTTCTAAAATGTCGGACCTTTGTATGTCGTTCCTTTGTATGTCGTTCCTTTGTATGTCGTTCCTTTGATGTCGTACCTTATAACTATTTCCAGACTGCAATCCTATTTACGGTGACACCACCAGCAGTAGTAAAAGAGCCTCCGGCATATACATTATTTGCATATACATAGATTGCAAGGACTGAAGAGGGAGAATTCATACCAGTTCCCATTGCAGTCCAATTATTTCCATCCCATTTTGCAATTCTTTTTACAGTGACATTTACAGTGGTGCCTCCAGTGACATTATAAGCAGTATCAAAATTTCCTCCAGCATATATATTATTTTCGTTTACTGCATAGACTTCTTGTACAATATCACTCACACCGTTTCCCAATGCACTCCAATTAGTTACATCCCATTTCGCGATTTTATTTACAGTGACATTTACAGTGGTGCCTCCAGTGACATTATAAGCAGTATTAAAATTTCCTCCTACATATATATTATTTGCATATCCGTGAATTGCATATACAATGGAACTTACCCCGCCCCCCAATGCAGTCCAATTACTTCCATCCCATTTTGCAATTTTATTTACGGTGACATTTACGGTGGCACCTCCTCCTCCAGTGACATTAGAAGCAGTACTAAAATTTCCTCCTACATATATATTATTTGTATCGACTGCATATATGGCATTAACAGCGCCATTTACACCGCCCCCCATTTTGGACCAATTCGCTCCATCCCATTTTGCGATACAATTTACGGTGACATTTACGGCGACGCCTTCAATAATATTCGTAGCAGTATTAAAAAAAGTTCCTCCTCCTACATATACATTATTCGCATCGACTGCATATATGGCAGTAACATTGGCATTTACCCCGGCACCCAATGCAGTCCAATTAGCCCCATCCCATTTTGCGATTTTATTTACAGTGACATTTACGGCGACGCCTTCAATAATATTCGTAGCAGTATCAAAATTTCCTCCTACATATACATTATTTGCATCGACTGCATAGATTGCAGCAACCTCGTTACTCATCCCGCCGCCCAATGCAGTCCAATTATTTCCATTCCATTTTGCGATGTATTTTATTGAAGTGTTACCACCCACACTGGTAAAACTTCCTCCTACATATACATTACTTTCATTTAGTGCATATATTGCAGTTACATTGCCACTTATACCGGACCCCATTGCGCTCCAACTTGGTGGTTTGGCCTTTTTTTTTGACATGGCAGAAATACTTGACATGGTATTCATTCTTAAATAATGTATAACATATTAATTTAGGTATTTTAATGTGTTCCTTTGTCTTAGCCCTTTGTATGTCGTTCCTTTGTCCCTTTAACGTCGTCTAGATGTCTTGCTTTTCTTTCCTCTTCCCTTTCTCGACTTCTTCATGGTAGTTGAAACAGCCGAAGAACCCTTCTTATACAATTTGGCCGCTTCCTTCAATGCCATTCTAAAGGAATATCCCGGCTTATGTTTGTTCGCGTTGTAATGTTTTGTTGCAAAATCTGTCCAAGCACTCATTATACAATAGAACCAGAAAATAAATAAAATTGAGATGGATTCATTTGTTAGTTGTTAGATTTAAACACATACTAACATATTCTAGAAAGATGATTTTAACTCGTTATTTATACGTAAAAGAAGAAGTCATGACTTCCATGTTGACCAGCTTTTTGGAGACCGATTTAGACTCCGCACTTTACTGGGCATATGAATTGTATTACTCCGGCTACGAACATGAAACGATGGTTCACCTTCAGAAAATATATTATTATTTATTTGCTTGTCAGAATCCCGATTTGGAAGAATACATTATTGAAAAAAGCAAACATTATAATACTAAACCACATATTATTCACGACATTGTTCAAACGATGATTCTCCGTCCATTTGATACCGATGTCTTGTTGTTACATCGAATTGCGACTTACTTAGACTATGAAGTAGAGATGGATACATTTGATTTGCAGAAAATGTCGTATACTGATTTGGCTGCGTATATTGTCAACCACCCAGAGGAACATGATACTTTGTTGAGTCATCCAGAGGAACATGATACTTTGTTAGGAGTATTGCCTAAAGTGGCTTCTTCGCTGAAACCGATCCTTTTGTTAAGTCGATGTTTAACTCCTCCTATAAGTCAAGTTATTAGCTCTAGTGTTGTTAGCTCTAGTGTTGTTCATTCGAGTCATAATGAATCTAACAAATATGTTACATCTGAACTCAAACCCGCATACAATGTGCTAAAAACGGTATGTCGACCCATTGATCCCCATCATTACCTATTCCTCTTTGGAACTCCAAGAACAAAGATTCCTTCTTACATGAAAATGTATCATTCTTGCTGGCTTGTATGTGCCTCTTATTCGCCACTGTGGGCAAAACGCATTGCCGTTCATGGTGGAACTGTTGTTCATAGTAAAGTCATCTTTAAAAATGAAGAGTTGGAAGAATCCTTTTACACCAAATATGGGTATGAACCGGATGAACAATCGATGGAAGTGCAATACCGCAATATGTGTCCTATTTTACCGGGGAAAACATGGTCAACCATTGTTAGAAAACGGTTGTTCCCGCAGAATGAAGATGATGAGACTTTGTTAAAAGAACTCAACTTTTAATAACTAACAACTAACAAATACAATCACGGTTGGGATTGCACTGTCACCCCTAACTCTAATACCCTACCCCTACCCCAAAATAGCGACTTTTATTGGGTTTTCCAAGTAGGACCCCAAAATAGGCAATCATACACGTAGTCCCTTGTTAATAAGCGACAAGAAATGAGTGACAATTTGAAATAATGACTGATGTTTTTAAGAGCATAAAATAAGACAAAAAGAAATATTATATATTAATAATACATAATGAATAAAAATAACATTTGTTATACTGGTGTTGGTTCATTAAAAACGGGTAATCACACCGAAAAGCAATATTTAAAAGTGATGAATAAAAATTATAAAAAAAAGTGTTCTATTTATATAAAATCTTTAAAATGTAAATCGTGTAAAAAAATGATGAATACTACAGAAAAAATAAATAAATGTAAACGATGCAAAAATAATAAAACAAAAAAGTGTAATTTAAAAAAAAATATATTATTTTCGGGTGCTGAATTTGGAAAATGTGATCCATTAAAATAAGAAAAAAATAAGGGTTTTTTCTTATTTCTTTGTTTTTTCTGTTTTTATGTTTTTGTGTTTTTTTTTGTTAGTTGTTAGTTGTGTGTTTTACATTAAGGTGTTTTACATTACTGTGCAATATTTAGTATTCTCATGGTAAGATGCCACATAATATTCAAGAATGGCATCAAACTCGGCCTTAATGGCAAGAGGAATATTTTGCATGTGGTTGAAGATTGAATGTCTGTAATACCACAGAGTCATCGTGTCGAATACAAGTGGAACCCGTTTTGTGTAATTGTGAATGTAGTCTCGAATGCAAATTGCGCTCGGAGTTCCATTTGTTTCCTTTTTAAATAAAGAGTCATACTTCATTCTAAGATTGGAATTCTGAACAAGTTCGAGAACATTTGATTTCTCTTCTAAGAGCGCGGGGTCCGCGTTTTCCCAAACACTGTTCAAGCGCAAAACTTCCATTTCCATCACTAGCACAAAGCTGTGAAAGCTACATTCCCCGAGTTTGCACATCGTCTGTTTGGGTTTGCAACGCCATGCAGTCATCTCGTCTAAGGGCTTATCTGGTTCGGTGTGGATCTTATTCTGGGTGGCGTCTACAAGGGGCTTCATGGCATTGGAAGAGGGGGTACCTAAAGATAAGCAATAGTTTAAAATAATACGTTGTAAGGGGTATTGGCCCTCTAAGTAGGTGGTCATAAGTTGCATCATGTTTGCGTGTTTGCGTAAAGTCGTAAAGTCGTAGTATATATGGGAAAACTGTATGGGACAAAATAGCAAAAATAAAAATCATTTTTTTAAAACAATACAATGATTTCTTGTTGCACTAAATTTAAGGGGAACCTTATGTTCCCCTTTAACCCCTCGATAATTAAATGTGCGTGATAATATTTGTGTGATAATATTTGCGTGATAATAATTTGTGTTATCTTGCGAATACTACGTGTTCGGTAGCATATGTTCGCTTATAAGCAATAATGCATTTTTAGTATCATAAAATGTCATTAATAAAATGAAAAAAATGAAATGTAAATTAAAATAATGTTTATTTGCAATTTTTCCAACTATTAAATTGTTATCAACGTTATCATAAAATGTCTCTAATTGTAAATAAGAATGGTAAATCCAAATCTGTAACTACGGTTACTAAGACGGTTACAACCTCAAAGACGGTTACAACAACCACAACAAAAACATCGGCTCCAAAACCCGAAAATAAATGGGTCGACAAAACAAGTCAATTTGCCGCAAATAATAACATGTCATTCGGTGAAGCACTATCAAATGTGAATAATCGGTGTCAATATTATGATACTATGATTGACAGAAATAAATATTTTCGGGGTCCAAATTTACTTCAACCCGACCATCCAGCCATGCACGCGTTTATTCCCGGATTGACTGCACAAGACAAAAAGATTAAAGATGAAATATTAATTCAAACGAAACGAAGTATGTGTGGGAAGACTCCAACTTTTAAAAAATAAATAGATAAATAAGGGTTGGCACTAAGCATTGTAAAATTCCATTACCCTCATAAGAGGATATGGGGTTAATCCCTTTTTTTAAACCTTTTTTATCCAAACTGTGTAGGAAGTCTTTATTGGCTCACCTTTTATGGCGGGCTATTTTGGACGTCCCAACTTTGTTAGTATGCATTCAAAAATGGCTTACCATATATGATGTGATGCTTTGAAATAATGCAATTTCTGTTTAGTTTGTATTATATAATTGAAATTCCATTATGACCAACATATTTGTAAAAAAGTAAATTCAAATATTTTAGTTTTCTTTCTAAAAGGTATTTTATCAATGTCTCGCTCTCTCTCTCCGATTTTTTAAAAGTGGATATCCACTTTATCCACTTTTATAATTATTTAGAAATAAAAAAATATGCACTATATATGGAAACAATGTCGAATACATTATTTGATATAAATTGTCAAAAAGTGGATAAAAAAGTGGATTTTTCATGTAATAATTGCAATAAATTTTATGCAAGTTATAAAAGCTTATGGAACCACCGCAATAAATTTCACAAAACAGTTTGTATAAAAGAATATGAAAATGTTAAAGAAAATGTTAAAAATGTTAAGGAAAATGTTAAAAATGTTAAGGAAAATGTTAAAAAATCATTGACATGTGAATTTTGTTATAAAATATTTAATAATAGACCCGCAAAATGTATACATAAAAAAACTTGCAAGTCGAACCATACTGAAATAAATGAAGTCGAAACTTTAAAAAATACAGTAAACGAATTAAAAAATCAAGTTGCTTTGTTAGTTAAGGAAAATGGCAAAATACATCCCAAGACTTTGCAAAGAATCAACAATCAATTAAATAATGTCAATAATGGAAATGTAATCAACAATACATATGTAAAGTTTGGAGATGTGGAATATGAAAAAATTTTGAACAATAAACAAATCAAACAAATACTTGATAAACAATATCAATCATTAGAAGAATCAATCAAACAGATTCATTTTAACAAAAATTTGCCAGAATATAGCAATATATTTATTACAAATATGAAAGACGACCTTGCTTATGTTTTTGACGGTAAACAATTCATTTCTGTTCGAAAAAATGAAATATTGAATGAACTAATTGATATTCATACAAAGGAAATTAACTTCTCATTGGATAAAAATAAATGTGATATGAATCAAAAATACGTTGGTCGGTTAGAAAAGTTTTTAGATATGTTGAATGATGACGATACCAAATTTACAGATAAAGAAACTAAAAGGACATATCCAAGTTATAAAGCATATAAAATAAATTCAATCAAACTGATGATATATAACAATTCAGACAAATTCAACCTTTCAAAAAAGTTAACCCAAACTGCAGAAGAATAAGTATGTGACTACAAATATAACATCAGAAATCAACATTATGACATCGTATATGGTGCGCAAAATGATACACCATATAGGAGGTCTTTGGCGGGCTATTTTGGACATCCATTTTTGTTAGTGTCTCGTTTGTTGAAAATAAGTGTTTCCAAATCTATTTTAATGTTGTCTGCGTATTCATCTTCATCTTTCTTATCTAAAAATCGTTTAATATGACAAATAACGGTTTGACTTAATTCGTCAATTAACTCATCCAGTTTTTCTTCGATGTACTCACAAATATCAGTATATATTTCATCTATTAGTTTTTTCCTCCCAATTGCATCCCAATTCCCATCACAAAAGACATAAGCGTAACGACTGTTGAGGTCTTTAATGCAAATATTTTTATTTTGAGGTGCATGTGGCGAAAAATGTTTTAATTTAACGCATTCAACAACTGAACCAAAGGACTTAGAAAATACGAATGTAATTCTCTTGAGGGTAATGTGGGATAGGTCTTCTTGTCCGTAATTGTTAATTGTTATGTTATTTGTGACATTATGACTGTTAGTAGTTATTGGGTTATGACTGTGATGAGTTGGCGCATTTGTATTACTGCTTCCACTTATTGTTGCATTTGCAGAATTTGTTTCCGTTGTTATTGGTGCAGTATTCTCACTTTGGGAGAACGCGGGGGTATTTACTTTGTCTTCTAGTATTTTATATTTTGCTTCTAGTTCTTCAACTCTATTGTTGGTTAATTGTGCTTCTTCTTGTATTTTTGATTCGAGTTCATCTTGTTTGCATTTAACTTTGCACGTATTTATGTGCCTAGATAAATTTGAATTATTTGAAAATGACTTGTTACACCACCCACAATCAAAGTCAGTTGCAACATTACATTTTCGCAATTTGTTAGTGTGACGATATAAATGTTCTTTTCTATTAAAAACAGTATGGCATAATTCGCAAGTATGTTGTTTCATTATATTTGTTAGTTCAATACTCTTTAAATAATTTTACCCAATTTGATTAAAAACACCCCAATTTGATTAAAAAACACCCCAATTTGAGCAAATATTTTCAGTCTCATTTTCGTTTAATGTTGCAAATAAATGACTGCATAACATGTGCCATTTATTTATTTATTTTATGTATGTAAAAGAATAAATAATGAGTAAATCATTCATTCATATTTTGTAAAAAGACTTCTATAGATTTTGGCATTTTTTTCTTTGTTCGATAGTTTGAATAGGGTATTTTGTCTATTCAAATATTGTTATCGAGAAAAACTCGAGCATTTGTTAGTTACTATTAAAAAATGAAATGAAAAATGCATACACTACACATACTAACAAATAAATGGTATATATTTATATATTAAAATTAGAAAATGGTAAATATTATGTTGGTAAAACAACAAATCCTTCGTTTCGCATAGAGAGACATTTTAATTCAACTGGTTCAGCATGGACTTCAAAATATAAGCCGGTATCAGTTGAAACAATTATTCCAGATTGTGATGATTACGATGAAGATAAACACACAAAAAAATATATGGCAAAATATGGAATAGAAAATGTTCGCGGTGGGTCTTACGTTCAAATTGAACTTAGCGAATTTCATACTGAGGCACTTAAAATGGAAATTTGGGGCGCAAATGATCTATGTACTCAATGCGGAAGATCTGGACACTTTGTAAAGGATTGTTATGCTAAAACCGACATTTCTGGAAATGCAATAGAATACGAAGAAGAATCTGATGATGTATGGTGTTGTGAATATTGTGATAGAACTTTTACAACCGAGTTTGGATGTGGTGTCCATGAAAAATCTTGTAAAAATAAAAATGCAACATGTTCTACAAAAGAAAAAGGAGCTTGTTATCGTTGTGGAAGACAAGGGCATTATTCTCCTAACTGCTATGCTACGCGAGATATTAAAGGCAATTATTTGAGCTAGATGTTATAGCACGCACAGTATACGGTATACTAAATAAGAAGTCTTTTATGGCGGGCGCATTTGGACGTCCTTTTTTGTTAGTTGTTAGTTAGTATGAAACTATGATACAATATGACATCATATATGATGACAAGAAATGAGCGACATTCTAAATAAACGACTCGCAAAATGAATCATATATTTGGTAGGGGTCATAGGGGATGTAATCCCATCAAAAAAAAAGGGATAATCCCACGTACTCTTATGAGCTGGTAGAATTTTACAATGCTTATTGCCAACCCTTTACAACCTTTCATAACTTCGTGAAAAGGTTGTTCCAAAATGATGATATAATATTTATTTTACTTACATTTACAATTGCTGTGTAATTTTTTGCAACGAGAACATTTCACGGTCCATCCCATTACTATTTGGCTTTGCGGAACATCAGACTTTACTGCGTTAGTGGGTTGACATAATACTACGTTTGACATTTTATATTGATTGTGGTTGGTGTATGAGAATAAGATGTGATTATTGTAATTACAAAAAAGCATTTCATTTTTTTGTGATTGTTTACATAAAAATGAAGTAACTAAAATTTTACAAACTGTACTTCCCAATTTTGTTAGTTAGTATTACACCATTTCGCATTTCAAACGCCGATTAATATCAATGTGTTCTTAAATAATTCTTTGTGTTTTTGTAAATATTTATAATCAAAATTTTTGTTACATTTATTACAATGTAACAAATATATAAATCTTGAACATTGTGATATATGGGCCCTTTTATGTTTTTTATAAATTTCAGAATTTAATATTTTTGCTCCACAAAAAAAACAAATCATATATAATTCTATAATTTATTTTTATATAATTTTCATTATATAAAAATGGGCGTTTGAAATGAGAAAAGGTGTCACAACCACTTGATACGATTCAATGGACGCATTGGTTGTCATTAAATATACAACAAAAGGGGCAATCCATAAACTACCATTGGTATATCAATAAACCTTTAAAAAAGGTTTATCCAAACGGTGCACTACATTGGAAGGCTTTATTGGGACGGCCTTTTATGGCGGGCTATTTTGGACGTCCCAACTTTGTTAGCATAGTTTATATTCAATATTTGCTTACCATATATGATGTCAAGAAATGAGTGACATTCTGAATAAATGACTGTCAAACTAAAACCTAACAAATATGCATTTTTGCGAATTTCATTTGAGAAAAATGGAAGACTTTCGAGACTTTATATTTTAGATTTTTCAGTAAAAGACTTTGTTAGGGTTGATTAAATTTTTCCTCCCCTATACAATATTATGGGAATGTGAGGATGTTTTAACATTTTTATGCACAATTTATAATAATACTATATTTTTAACAGCATAATAAGTGTTACTTTGAAATAATTGTTATTTATGAACTTTTAACAATTATTTATGAACTTTTAACAATTATATAGGAACTTTAACAATTTAAAAATATACATGTGTATTATATCATAATGACGGAACGATTATTGTGTGAAACATGTAACAAATCTTATGCAAGTATTTTTAGTTTATCTAATCATAAACGAATATCTCATGCAGATAAAAAGGATAATAACCGCGTGAAAAATGTTGAGGATGGATTATATCATTGTCGTTATTGTGAGACTCAATCATTTATTAATTCAAAATATAGATGGAGTCATGAACAAAAATGTAAACCGCAATTGGTCGATATTCTTGCAGAAAATGAAAAAATAAAACAAGAAAACGAAAAAATAAAACAAGAGAAGGATGCACAATACAAAATTCTTACCCAAAAAATAATTAAACTTCAGAATAAACTTATTAAAAATAATAGCCTAACAACAAAATCATTCAATTCGCTGAATAAACTTCTTATGGAACGAAGTTATACAAATCAATCTCATAATACAAATTCTCTCAATACAATCAACAATAATTGTCTTCAAATTTGTAATGTAGGTAAAGAAGATATTCTGAATGTTCTCACCGAACAACAGAAAAAGCAAATACTGAATGCCAGACACAGTGCCCTTGATAAATTAGTAGAAATTGCCCATTGTGGTAACTATAACCAGTTTAAAAATGTAGTTATTACAAATCTCAAAGATGAATTTGCATATCAATACGATTCATCAAAAGGATTTTTTGTTACTGTAAAAAAGAACGATTTAATTGCGGATATCATTGAATATCGCATTTATGATATTAATGACATTTATGATGAAATGGAGAATGGTAACAAAATAAATGCTCACACAAAGTCTGTTTTAAAAAAATTCATGGAAAAATACGAAAGTGATGAACCATTTGAAGATGACAATGGAACAAAACACATAAATTACAAAGAATACAAAAAAGACTGCATCAAAATATTGCTCTACAATAATCACGAACGAATAACAAAAGATATTGCAACATTGATAGAAGAACATTCATCCACTTTTGTTGATTCAAAATGACACTCAACTTTTATAAAAAGTTGATTCAAAATGACACTCAACTTTTGTAAAAAGTTGATTCAAAATGACATCATATATGGTACACAGTATACGGTATACTTTATTGGCTCGCCTTTTATGGCGGCGCATTTGGACATCCCTTTTTGTTAGTTGTTAATTAGTATGAAACTATGATACAAAATGACATCATATATGATGACAAGAAATGATAGGCAATTTGAATAAATGACTCGCAAAATAAAACCTAACAAATATGCATTTTTGCGAATTTCATTTGAGAAAAATAGAAGACTTTCGAACCTTTCTATTTTACATATTTTCAGTAAAAGACTTTGTTAGTTCAGTATATATTTAAACCTAACAACACATTACACAGTATATTATAATAGATGACAAACTATATATATTTATTGCAAGAAAGGGAATTCATAAAAACGAATGAAAATATATATAAAGTTGGGATGACTCAAAAAGAAAATTTTGAACGGTTTAACCAATATCCAAAAGGATCCGTTCTTTTATTTCAGATAATCTGCAATGATTGTAAAAACATGGAAGTTCAAGTGATTAAACAATTCAAAGAAAAGTTTATTATAAGAAAAGATATAGGTAGTGAATATTTTGGAGGGAATTATAAATCAATGATTGATATAATTTATTCAACTGTCAAGAGTGAAGAAGAAAATAACGTTACGTCTGTAGTTGAAGTGGTTGTTCCCGAGTCAATAAACAAACAAACGTTGTATAAGTGTCGTTATTGTGATACTACTGAATCATTTGCTACGAGTCACTTAAGACGGGCTCATGAAAAAAAATGTGACACTATATAGGAGGGACGGCCTTTTATGGCGACTATTTTTTGACATCCCATATTTGTTAGTTCATACTGTGTTCAAAAGTTGTTACCATATATGATGTCAATCTTTATACACTATATATGATACACTATATTGGAACTCTTTATTGGCTGGCCTTTTATGGCGACTATTTTTGGACATCCCAACTTTGTTAGTTCAACTTTTTCATAAATTCGTATTAAAATTACATCATATATGCTGTCAAACTTTACATACTATATATGATACAATATATTGGGACGGCCTTTTATGGCGGCTATTTTGGACGTCCTTTTTTGTTAGCATAGTTTGTATTCAATATTTGCTTACCATATATGCGGACAAGAAATGAGAGATAATTTGCATAAATGACTCGCAAATTCAACTTTAAAAAAGTTGATACAAAATGACACCAGCAATCCACATAAAAAAAGGGATTATCCCACACATCTTCTTATGAAGTTGTCGAATTTTACAATGCTTATTGCCAACCCTTCACCTTTCATAAAGGTTGTGCCAAAATATGAATGACAATATAATATATATATGATGAAGTAAGTTTTTGAATCAACTTTTTATAAAAGTTGAATTTTGAATCAACTTTTTTAAAGTTGAACTTTTTATAAAAGTTGAGGGAATAACATTTCTCGTTCTTCTTCTGTATACTCCGCAAACATTCCCACTCCACCTTCTCTTAATGATGCCATAAATCGTTTCACTAATATTTGCCCCTTTTTGTTCGGTGGTGCTAGAAATTCTTCTTTTATGTTTTTCGAAAACGTTTCTATCCTTTCTGCCCAGTGCGTCAACTTTTAGAAAAAGTTGATTCAAAATGTCACCATATATGAAGTCAATAAATGAGTAATTGTTTGAAAATGCAATCTTTGTAAATAATACCTCATAGGTCATTTTATAAAAAGATAGGACTTAATAAAATAATATAAATTATAAATCGACATTAAAAATATAATATATAGCAATAATATATGCAGTACGAGCTTGGCGATTTAGTACTTTTTAAGACGCCTAATCAAAATAATAACCAGAATACTGGTGAGATAATTGAAGTAAACGATAATACTTTTGATAACAACATAGATGGAAAGGAGTACACAATTAAAGATACTAACGGTTCTATATTTTATACTGGGTACACAGATATCCATACACCAAATGGTAACGTTAAAATTATAGGTATGATGGGTAATAAAAATAAAGTTGGAGGAAGAAGGAAAAGAGCTTCTAAACGAAAAATTATGAGAAAAAAATCAACTCGACGAAGAAAATAATACCTTCAAACCTTTAAAAGATTCAGCCAAAAACTTGATTTAAAGCTTATTCTTTTATCACATTATACCATGAATCGAATATCTCGTTTCTTTCACAATTTGATTAATGCTAGACAGAATTGGTTGAATACTCCGCTTTATAAACAAGCTCCTCCTCCTTTACATAAAGTTTAGCCAAATTATCTTGCAATAATATATAATGATGAAATTGTGCACACCAGCTCTCATTTATTTTGTATTAGCCATTGTGGCTCTCATTATAATGATAAGTAATAAGATGTCCACTATGTTTCTCATGGGTAAGCTAGTGTTTGTTGTATTGTGGACATGGTTCTTGAATTTTGTTTGCACCAACGGATTTACAAATATTTCATGGACTTTAGTTATTTTTCCTTACATTGTATTGAGTATGTATGCCATTCAACATAAGATGAATGAAGATAAGAAAAACGAACCGTTGGTTGTAATTTAAATAATGTATAATATGTAAATGAGTATTTTTTATAAAATAAATGGTATAGATTTGAATACTTATTTTATAAAACGCGCCGTACCTAACACTGATACTATCGGTTTAACAAATTATAAAATTAATAATGTAGATTTAATAAATTATTATTATAAAGTTGGTTCTAATGCTGATTCAAAATATAATTCAAATCTTACATATAAACTTAGTGGATTTAGTTCTGGTAGCACGTCTATTGACATATACACCCTTTTTCAATTAAATTTGTTTAACAGCACTACTACTGTAACTTATGAAACAACTGCTATAGCAAATGGTGTAATGATAAAAATTACTGCAGCCCCAGCAATCGGGCCAGCAATGAATTTTAATTTTCCTATTAATATAGCAAACATGTTAATAGTTGCAGGTGGTGGTGGTGGTGGGTCTACATACAGTACTGATTTAGCTGGTGGTGGGGGTGGAGCGGGTCAAGTAGGAGTAATAAATTGGACTAATAATACAAATAAAACCACCACTTTTGACAGACTTACTAATGTCGTTATTGGAAATGGCGGACCAGGCGCTACAGTAAATGAAATAGATGGCAATAATGGGGGTAATACTTCTTTAATAATGATGCCTACTAATAATACGTTTATTTGCTATGGTGGCGGTGGTGGAGGTAGCGGTTCAAATGATTCACCTAATACATCTGGAGGAAGCAGTGGGGGAAGTGGAGCCAATAATGTTACTTTCCCGGTAACTCAAAAAATAGTTGGTAACGGCAGCGAAAACAGTGATGTCGGCATTCTTAATACTATTAGTTATATGGATTATTTTGCAAATAAAGGTGGTGAAGGAGGGGTCACTATTGTTAATTCAGCAAATGAGGGACAAGCCCCTGGAGGAGGGGGAGGAGGGGCAAATGATACAATAAATGGTAGAGAAGGAGGTAACGGTTATACTTGGACAGGTAATGGTATAATTGTTGGAGGCGGAGGAGGGGGTGGGGCGGGGG